>Ga0209317_1000361_pt1 | contig 56296 bp, 46 predicted proteins | sample RifGroB2_FD_183994 | JGI IMG/M metagenome (GOLD analysis project Ga0209317, IMG submission 183994) | Soil microbial communities from Rifle, Colorado, USA - Groundwater B2 (SPAdes) (version 2) | ecosystem: Environmental > Terrestrial > Soil > Unclassified | place: Rifle, Colorado | collected...
GCGCCCTCGCCGTGTCGCCCAAGCTGATCATAGCGGACGAGCCGGTCTCGGCGCTGGACCTCTCCATCCAGGCCCAGATCATCAACCTGCTGCAGGAGGTGAAGGAGGAGCTCGGCCTGAGCTTTCTCTTCATCACCCACGACCTCTCCGTGCTCAGGCACCTGAGCGACCGGGTAGCCATCATGTACCTGGGACGCATCGTGGAGAGCGGCAGCCGCGGCGACGTCCTGGACCGGCCGCGTCACCCGTACACCGAGGCGCTGTTGAGCGCCATACCGAGCATCGACCCGGAAAAGAGAAGGCGCCGCGTCATCGCCAGGGGCGAGCTCCCCTCCCCCCTTTCCCCGCCGTCCGGCTGCCCCTTCCACCCGCGCTGCCCCTATGCGGAGGAGCTCTGCAGCCGGGAGCGCCCCGCGCTCTTGGAAAAGGAGCCGGGGCACCGGGCCGCCTGCCACTTCAGCGAAAAAATTACCGAGGGGCGCTGAAAGCTTTTCATTGACAAAGATTCATAGATACATATATAGATTGTTTACAAGAAAAACAGCGGAGGTAAGGCGTTGGCATTTGACAAGGACAAGGTATACAGCAACGAGGCCGAGATACTGAAGGTGCTTGGGCACCCGATCCGGCTCAAGATAGTGGCGGGGCTCTGCGCCCGCGAATGCAACGTGAAGCATATCTGGGAGTGCCTGGGGCTGCCGCAGGCGACGGTCTCCCAGCATCTGGCGCTGTTGAAAAACAAGGGAGTGATCAAGGGGACCCGCGATGGGGTAGAGGTGCATTACTCCGTGGTGAGTCCGCTGGTGCGCAGGCTGATGGAGGTCATCGAAGAACCGCCCCAGTCCTAGGGTTCCCATTCAAAATTCAAAATTCAAAATTCAAAATTGCCTCTAGCTTCCGCTCACGTCCAGCTCACCGACCCTGAGGGCGGGCGAGCCGGACGAGCCGAAGAAGCGGAGGTCGTCGGCCACCAGGTCGACCCCCCGGAACAGCTCCAGCAGGTTCCCCGCGATGGCGATCCCCTTCACCGGGTGCCGGACCTCCCCCCCCTCCAGGTAGAAACCGGCGGCGCCCACCGAGAAATCGCCGGAGATCGGGTTGGCCGTGTGCATCCCCATGACGTCGGTGACCAGAACCCCCTGGCCCACCCCTGCCAGAAGCGCCTCCAGGGGGTGTTCCCCCGGCTCTATGAACAGGTTGTGCACGCCCATCCGGGGCGGCCCCTTGACCCCGGCCCGGGTAGCGTTACCGGTGGAGCGGCACCCCATCCTTTTGCCCCAGTAGCTGTCGAAGAGAAACCCCTGCAGCACCCCGCCCTCCACCAGGAGGGTATCCTGCTGCGGCACCCCTTCTCCATCGCAGGGGGCGCTCCCCATGCCGCCGGGCAAAAGCCCGTTGTCCCTGACCGTGATCAGCTCCGAAAAGACCCGCTCCCCCAGTTTACCGGCGAAGAGCGATTTGCCCTTCTGCACGCTCTCCCCCAGAAAGGATGCCGACAGCACCTCGAGCAGTTCGGTCGCCACGCGGTTGTCGAAGACGACCTGGCAGCGCATGGTCGGGATGGAGCGCGCCCCCAGGAGCGAGGTCGCCTTGCGGCTCGCGCCGTCGGCGATCCGCTCCAGGTCGATCCCTGAAAATGCGTTGGAGAAGCCGAAATCCCAGCCGGTCTGGGCGTCGCCGTCCGCCTCGGCCACGGCGGAGACGCTGCAGGAGACGTAGCTGCCGCGGTAGCCTGCGCTCAGCCCATGGGAATTCCTGAGGCAGACGCCGTAGAGCGACTCGCCGTAGCTGCACTTGCGCACCCTTTTGAGGCGGGGGTCCCGGGAGAGCACCAGGCGCTCCAGTTCCAGGGCGCGCTCGATCTTGTGCTCCTCGGGGACCAGGGAGAGCGCCTCGTCGTAGAGCCCGGGGATCTCGGGGTAACAGGGCGCGGGCAAAGGGAGCCCGTGGCACGGGTCCGGGCTCTGCACCCGGGCCCCGACCAGCGCCCCGTCCACCATGCGCGAGAGCGCCGCCGGGTCGAGCGTGGTGGAGAAGGAGAAGCCGAGCCCCTCCCCGCACTGGACCCGGATCGCCACGCCGAAGGGCTCGGCGCACTTGAAGGCGTCGAGCTTCCCCCCCTTCGCCTCGATGTTGAGATCGCGCGACTGGGAGACCATGATCTCGTAGCCGTCCAGCTGGCGCCCCTTCAGGAGCCGCTCTACCGTTTCGGCGTGCTGGTCAAGTTCCATGATGCACCTCTAAAAAATCGGGACTGGGGACTGGGGACTGGGGGCTAGCCGTCTTTCAGCCCCTAGCCCCGGTTCACCAGCCCCAAGCCCCGGTTCACCAGCCCCAAGCCCCGGTTCACCAGCCCCTAGCCCCGGTTCACCAGCCCCTAGCCCCGGTTCTAAAGATCCAGTATCATGGCGATCTCGTCGCAGTCCGGGAACTTGACGCACTTGATGCAGTCGCCCCAGACCTTGTGGGGGAGCTCCGACTTGTCGACCACCACGAAGCCGAACTTGGCGAAGAAGTCGGGCTTGTAGGTGAGGCAGAAGAGCCTCTTGAGACCGAGCACACGGGCCTCGTCCAGGCAGGCGCCCACCACCTGGCTGCCGATGCCGCGCCTCCCCACGTCCTCGGCGACCGCCACGGAGCGCACCTCGGCCAGGTCTTCCCAGACGATGTGCAGCGCCGAGGTGCCGAGCACCTTGCCGTCCTCCTCGAAGATGTAGAAATCACGCAGCGAGTCGTACAGCTCGGAAAGCGAGCGGGACAGCATCTCGCCGCGGCTCGCGTAGTTGGTCAACAGCTTCTGGATGTCCTTCACGTCGCTGATCTTCGCTTTTCTTATCATGCAGCCGCCTCCTGAATCATCTCCCTGGCGTGCTCCAGGGTCTTCTCCGTGACCCGGGCGCCGCCAAGCATCCGTGCCACCTCGGCCACCCGCGCCTCGCCCTCCAGGCGCTCCACGCAGGTAGCTGTCCTCCCTTCCCGCACCGCCTTTTCCACCTTCAGGTGCAGGTCGGCAAAGGCCGCCACCTGGGGCAGATGGGTGATCGCCAGCACCTGCTGGGCCCGGGCCACCCGCTTGAGCTTCACGCCCACCAGTGCCGAGGTGGCGCCGCCGATGCCGGTATCGACCTCGTCGAAGATGAGCGTCGGGACCTCGCTCTCGGGGTGGAGCTGCTTCAAGGCGAGCATCAGGCGGGACAGCTCGCCGCCGGAGGCGACCCTGGCAAGCGGCTTGGGGGGTTCGCCGGGGTTCGGGGAAAACAGGAACTCGGCCCGCTCGAAACCGTGGGTCCTGGGCTCCGCCTGGCTCTCGAAGGAGGTCTCGAAAACCGCATGGGTCATGGCGAGCTCGGCCAGCTCCCGCTCCATCCCCTTCTTGAGCGCCACGGCGCCTTCCCTGCGCGCCTGGCTTAAACTGGCACCCAGCGCAGCCAGCTCCGCCTTAAGCGCGGCGATGCGGCCGGTCAGCTCGTCTCGCGCCTGTTCCCGGCCCGAGAGCGCCGCCAGCTCGCCGTCGACCCCCTGCTGGTAGGCGAGGATCTCCGGGATGTCACTGCCGTATTTGCGCTTGAGCGCGTTGATGGCGTCCAGCCGGTCGTCCAGCTGCTCCAGGCGCCCCGGGTCCGCCTCCACCCCCGCCGCGTAGTCGCGCAGGGTAAGGGAGGCGTCCTCGAGCTGCAGGTAGGCCGCGTCCAGCGCCTCGGCAACCGGAACGAGCGCACGGTCGATGGCGCCCGCCTCGGCGACGCCGGTGATCACCCGGCGCAAGGCGCCCAAGAGTGCCGCGTCGTCGCCGTAGAGCGCATCGAAGGCCTGCTGGCTCAGGCCAAAAAGCTTCTCGCCGTGGGCAAGCCGCCCCCTCTCCTCGGCAAGCTCCTCCTCCTCGCCGGGGTAAAGCCTCGCCTGGGCGATCTCCTCGCTCTGGAAGCCAAGCAGGTCCAGGCGGCGGGCCGCCTCGCGCTCCCCCTGCTCCAGCGCCTCCAGCTCGCCCCTGGCCCTCTGGTACTTTTCGAAGCTCGCGGCAAAGGCCTCGCGCAGCGCCAGCGCGCCGGAAAAGCCGTCCAGAAGCCTCAGGTGGTTCTCCGTCTTGAGCAGGGTCTGCGACTCGTGCTGCCCGTAGATGTTGATCAGGGTGCGCGAGATCTCGGAGAGCATAGCGGTGGTGGCGAGGCCGCCGGCGATGAAGACCCGGTTCTTCCCCCCCCGCGACACCACGCGCCGGACCAGGAGCTCGCCGTCGCACTCGACCCCCATGGCGCAGAGGTTCCCGAGCAGCGCGGGGCGCCCGGAGAGGTCGAAGAGCGCCTCCACCGAGGCCTCGTCGGCGCCGGAGCGGATCAGCTCGGAGCTGGCGCGGCCGCCCAGGATCAGGTTCACCGCGTCGATGATGATCGATTTGCCGGCGCCGGTCTCGCCGGTCAGTATGTTCAGGCCGCCATGAAACTCCACGTGGAGCTTCTCGATGATGGCCAGGTTGGTGATCTGCAGTTCTCTCAGCATAGATATGAAAAGGTTGTTACCTTTCCCCCCATTTCAGCTTGGTCCGGAGCACCTCGAAGTAGTCCTTGCTGCGGGACTGGACCAGGCGGGTCGCATGCCGGCATTTCCAGATCTGCACCAGGTCGCCGCTGATCAGCTTCACCCCCACCTGCCCGTCCAGGGTCAGGAACACCGCCTCGTCCGCGGCGGAATTGAGCCTGATGGCGATGTGCGCATCGCCGGGCATGACGAGCGGCCTGTTGGTCAGGGTGTGGGGGCAGATCGGGGTGATCGAGATGCACTCGAGCTCCGGGTGGAGGATCGGGCCGTTGGCGGACAGGGAATAGCCGGTCGAGCCGGTCGGCGTCGAGACGATCAGGCCGTCCGCCTTGAAGGTGGTCAGGTAGTGACCGTTCACCGAGGTCTCCATGTCGATGATCCTCGCCAGCGCCCCCTTGTTGATCACCACGTCGTTTAGCACCCGGTGCCTCTCCACCACCTCCCCGAAGCGCTCCACCGAGGCGAGCAGCATCATGCGCTCGCTCACCTCGAAATCCCCCCTCAGGCAGCGCTCCATCGAAGGGTAGAGCTCGTCCAGGGTGATCTCGGTCAGGAAACCGAGGCTCCCCAGGTTCACCGCGAGCACCGGCACCTCGCGCTCGCCCACCAGGCGCGCGGCGGCGATCAGGGTGCCGTCGCCGCCCAGCACCACCACCAGATCCGCGTCGCGTGCGATCTCGGAACTCTCGGCGCTCTCGGCCGAGCTGGTCCGCCTGAGCTGCTTGGAGAGGTGCTCCTCGACGTGTGCCGTGATGCCGCGCCCGTTCAGCCACTCGATCAGCTCCTCGGCTACGCCTAAACAACGGGGGTCGTGCACTTTGGCGAAAATGGCGATTTTTTTCATCCGGAGCCCTTTACTTGTATTGTAATCTAGGATTTACTAGCATATATACTGTATCATGTCCAACGGAAACTAAGTGCCGCAGGCACTGCGGCAAACACCGTTCCCGCCGCAATCACAGAGAAAAAGCAGGGTGACTCATGACTGAAGAGGCGATAGGCGTCAGCGAAGAGCTGGACAAGGAAATGAAAATCATCAAATCATTCCTTGAGCACCTGGAATACACCCTCGGCAAGGATAAATACTCAGCGACCAAATACGACAGCTTCAACGCGCTCGCCTATGCGGTGAGGGACCACCTGGTTGAGCGCTGGCTCGACACCCAGCAGGCCTACTACAACTCGGACAACAAGAGGGTCTACTACATCTCCATGGAGTTTCTGATGGGGAGGACGCTGGGAAACAGCCTGATCAACCTGGGACTTTGGAACGACTTCCGTGACGCCATGAATGCGCTCGGCTATGACTTCGAGGAGATACTCTCAGAGGAACAGGACGCGGGGCTCGGCAACGGCGGCCTGGGGCGGCTGGCCGCCTGCTTTCTCGACTCCATGGCGACCATGTCCATCCCCGCCTACGGCTACGGCATCCGCTACGAGTACGGCATCTTCCGCCAGCATATCGTGGACGGCGCCCAGCTGGAGATCCCGGACAACTGGCTGCGCTACAGGAACCCCTTCGAGCTGGACCGGCAGGAGCACCTGCACACGGTGAAGTTCTACGGCCGCGTCATCACCACCATCGACAAGAGCGGCAAACTGGTGCGGGAGTGGGTGGACACCGAGGACGTCATGGCGATGGCCTACGACACCCCGATCCCCGGCTACCAGACCCACAGCGTCAACACGCTGAGGCTTTGGAGCGCCAAGTCGAGCCGCGAATTCGACCTGAAATTCTTCAACGAGGGGAACTACATCCGCGCCGTGGAGAAGAAGATGCAGTCGGAGACCATCTCCAAGGTGCTCTACCCGGCGGACAACGTGATCGAGGGGAAGGAGCTGCGCTTCAAGCAGGAGTATTTCCTCGCCTCCGCCACGGTGCACGACGTCTTGTACCGCTTCAAGAAAAAGCACAAGGACATGAGGCTGTTGCCGGAAAAGGTCGCCATCCAGCTGAACGACACCCACCCGACGCTGGCCATCCCCGAGCTGATGCGGGTCCTGATAGACCTGGAGAACATCGACTGGGAGCAGGCGTGGGAGATCACCCGCAGGACCTTCGCCTACACGAACCACACCATCCTTCCCGAGGCGCTGGAGCAGTGGCCGGTCTGGTTCTTCGAACAGATCCTCCCCAGGCACCTGCAGATCGTCTACGAGATCAACGAGTGGCTGATCCGGGACATAAAGGAGCGCTTCCCGGACGACCCGCAGCGGCTGGCGCGCATGTCCATCGTCGAGGAGCACTGGGAGAGGAAGATCCGGATGGCGCACCTCGCCATAGCGGGGAGCCACTCGGTGAACGGCGTGGCGGCGCTGCACACGGAGATCCTGAAAAGCGAGCTGTTCCGCGACTTTTTCGAGATGTACCCGGAAAAGTTCAACAACAAGACCAACGGCATCACCCAGAGGCGCTGGCTCAAGATGGCCAACCCGCAGCTTTCGGCTCTGATCGACGAGTACATCGGCCAGGGGTGGACCCGCGACCTGTACCAGCTGGAAAGGCTCAGGCCGCTGGCCTCGGACCCGGAGCTGCTCGGGCGCTGGCAGCAGGTGAAGCGCAGCAACAAGGAGGCGCTGTGCCGCTACATCATGAGGCACAACGAGATCGACGTCGATCCGGATTCGCTCTTCGACGTCCAGGTGAAGAGGATGCACGAATACAAGCGCCAGCTTCTGAACGTGCTGCACATCATCACCGTGTACAACAGGATCAAGGACGACCCCGCGGCGCCGGTCGTGCCGCGCACCTTCATCTTCGGGGGGAAGGCCGCCCCCGCCTACGCCGCCGCCAAGCTCACCATCCGGCTCATCACCGCGGTCGCCTCCGTGGTGAACCGGGACCCGGACGTGGGCGGGCGGATCAAGGTGGTTTTCCTGGCCAACTACGGGGTGACGCTGGCCGAGAGCATCTTCCCCGCCTCCGACCTCTCCGAGCAGATCTCCACCGCCGGGACCGAGGCGTCCGGGACCGGCAACATGAAGTTCGCCCTGAACGGCGCGCTCACCATAGGGACGCTGGACGGCGCCAACATCGAGATCATGGAGGAGGTCGGCCGGGAGAACATCTTCATCTTCGGGCTCACCGCCCAGGGGGTCGCCGAGCTCAGGGCCCGCGGCTACAACCCGAGGGAATACTACAACGGCAACCGCGAGCTCAAGCGGGTGATCGACATGATCGCCTCCGGGTTCTTCTCCCCCGCCGCCCCCGAGCTCTTCACCGCTCTCACCGACTCGCTGCTGAACCTGGGTGACCACTACATGCTCCTGGCCGACTACGCCTCCTACATCGCCTGCCAGGACGAGGTGAGCGCCCTGTTCCAGAACAAGGACGAATGGGCCAGGCGCGCCATCCTGAACACGGCCGGCATGGGGAAATTCTCCAGCGACCGGACCATCGACGAGTACGCGCGCGAGATCTGGGGTATCCAGCCCATCGCCATCCGTCCGGGCGGCGCCGAACTGCAGGGGTCCTGACGGTGGATCTCTTCACAACCAAGGGGAACGAAACGGCACCTCTGGCCGAGAGGATGCGGCCGCGCAGCATCTCCGAATACGTAGGGCAGGACCACATACTGGGGGAGGGGAAGCTGCTGCGCCGCCTGATCGAGACGGACCGGCTCACCTCCCTGATCTTCTGGGGCCCTCCCGGAAGCGGCAAGACCACCCTCGCCAAGATCATCGCCAACGCCACCAAATCCCACTTCATCTTCTTCTCCGCCATCATGAGCGGCATCAAGGAGATCCGCGAGGTGGTGAAGGAGGCCGAGGACACCCTCAAGTACCACGGCAAGCGCACCATCCTCTTCGTGGACGAGATCCACCGCTTCAACAAATCCCAGCAGGACGCCTTCCTCCCCTACGTGGAGCGGGGCACCTTCACCATGATCGGCGCCACCACGGAGAACCCCTCCTTCGAGGTGATCGCGCCGCTGCTGTCCCGCTGCAAGGTACTGGTGCTGAACCCGCTCACCGACGAGGAGATCGCCCGGATCCTGCAGCACGCCCTGGAGGACCCCGAGCGCGGACTGGGAGAGTTCGGCCTGGGCGTCGAGCCGGACGCGCTCCGTTTCATGGCCGAGCAGGCTGACGGCGACGCCCGGGTGGCGCTCAACACGCTGGAGACGGCGGCACGCCTGGCGCACACGGGGAGCATAGCGCTCGAGACGGCGCGCGAGGCGGTGCAGAGAAAGCCGCTTCTCTACGACAAGGGGGGTGAGGAGCACTACAACGTCATCTCCGCCTTCATAAAGTCGATGCGCGGCTCCGACCCGGATGCGGCGCTCTACTGGTGCGCGCGCATGCTGGAGGCTGGGGAGGACCCCATCTTCATCCTCAGGCGCATGGTGATCTTCGCCTCCGAGGACGTGGGGAACGCCGATCCGCGCGGCCTGCAGATGGCGACCTCCGCGCTGCAGGCGTTCCAGCTGGTGGGCATGCCCGAGGGGAGGATCATCCTGGGGCAGGCGGTAAGCTACCTCGCCACGGCGCCCAAGTCGAACGCCGCCTACCTCGGGATCAACCAGGCGCTGGCCGAGGTGCGGCTAAGCGGGGCGCTCCCGGTGCCGATGCAGATCAGGAACGCCCCCACGCAGCTCATGAAGGGTCTGGGGTACGGCAAGGGTTACCGCTACCCGCACGACTACGCCGGGGGCGTCGTGGCGCAGGGGTACCTGCCGGAGCAGATCGCCGGCAAACGTTTCTACGAGCCGAAGGAAAGCGGCTACGAGAAGAGCATCAAGGAGCGCATGGCATGGATCAAGAGCGAGCGTGACAAGCGGTGAGCCAGACCCGACAGCTGCAGCTGCCCACTTGCGGCTGCCCGATCCCCTCTATCCGCAGGGCACCCCTTGCGGCTCTCCGAACCTGCCAGCGCCCCTGAACCGGCACGCCGGTTGCCCACACGGCGTCCCGCGGCACCGCATCCCGCCAAAATCATGTATTCATTAATAATTCCCCGACCTTGTTGAAAAACCGCGCTCCCGTGGTATATATTCAAGCTGGCCGGATCTCAACCCGTTTCAGGGTGCGGATCGCAGGGCCCAGGGGAACACGGAACATATCTGGAGTCGCATATGAAGAAGATAGGGATACTCACCAGCGGCGGAGACTGCTCCGGCATGAACGCCGCCATCAGGAGCGCGACCCGGACAGCACTCGGCCACGGGGTGCAGGTGGTGGGCTTTCGCAAGGGTTACGTGGGGCTTTTGAAACCGGAATACCTCGACATGGGAACCAAGGAGGTAGCCGGGATCCTGCACCGCGGCGGCACCTTCCTGCAGTCGGCCCGAAGCGAGGAGTTCAGGACCGTGCTCGGCCGCGAAAAGGCCGTGCGGCACCTGGAGGACCTGGGGGTGGACGGCCTCATCATCATCGGCGGCGACGGCTCGCTAAACGGGGCGCTGGCGCTGCACCGGATGGGGGTCCCGGTGATCGGCATCCCCGCCAGCATCGACAACGACATCCCCTTTACCGACATGGCGCTCGGGGTGGACACGGCGCTCAACAACATCATCTACGCGGTCGACTGCATCAAGGACACGGCCAGTTCCCATGACCGGGCCTTCGTGATCGAGGTGATGGGGAGAAACTCCGGCTACCTGGCCAGCATGACGGCGATCGCAACGGGTGCCGAATATGCCATCGTCCCCGAGGTGGAGTGCGACATCGCGGATCTCTGCAACCAGTTGCGGCACCGCTACGAAGAGGGTCGCAGCAACGCCATCATCATCCTGGCCGAGGGTGCCGGGCGTGCCCAGAACATAGCGGACACCATCAAGGACGCCATCGGATTCGAGACCCGCGTCACGGTGCTCGGGCACTACCAGCGCGGCGGCGCGCCGTCGGTCTTCGACAGACTGCTCGGCAGTCGCCTGGGCAACTCCGCGGTGGAGCAGCTGCTGGCGGGACAGCAGGGGAAGATGGTCGGGCTCTGCTGCAACGACATCGTCCCCACGCTTTTGGAAACGGTCGTGGTCAGCGAGAAGCGACAGCTTGACGAACTGCACCACATGTCGCTGATATTGGGGATCTGATACGGGATCCGGCGCGCGTTGTCCTGCGGGCAAAAACAAAGGCCGCGGGCACCGACTGAAATCGGTTGCTGCGGCCTTTCCCATTGCCTGCCGGTTGTTTTCAGCTGCGGCAGTAGGTAATCGCGGTGATCAGGGCCCCCTGCGGGTCCTCTATGATGCAGAAGCGGCCTACCTTGGGGATGTCCGTCGGTTGCAGCACCACCCTGCCGCCGAACTCGGGCACCTTCCTGGCGGTCTCGTCGACATCGGTGACGGTCACGTAGATGCCCCAGCCGCAGGGTTTGGGGCTGTCCGTGGCACGAGCCGTCACGATGCCGCCGACCTCTTTCCCGTTGACCTTGATCAGTGTGTAGCTCCCCTCACCTATCCACGGCTCGGTGGTCCAGCCAAAGAGCCTCGTGTAAAATGACTCCGCTGCACGCACATCCGTTGTCGTCAGTTCGAACCAGCTGAACGCCCCCTGCTCCCTGAATTGGTCGGTCATCGTCCCACCTCCGTCACCTGCCTCCTGTTACGAATGCTTAATTATACAGCATGCAGCAGGAAGGCAACCCCCCTGTTCAGCGCAGTCCCAGCCGGCCCAGGATCATCCCGAGCCACTTGTTCAACGGGTTGTCTCGCGACAAGAAGGAGAGCACGGGCGGTTTCCTGGTTCCCAACCGGACCAGCAGGGCGAGGATCTCCGGGCTCCCGCCGACGGACATCCCCTGGCGCAGCACCCCAAGCGCTTCGGACTTCTGTCCGGCGATGACCTGGACCTTCGACAGGTTAAGGTAGTGGGCGGGGTTGTGCGGCTCGCTCTTGATGCATGAGAGGCAGAGATCGCTGCCCTTTTTCACCTGCCCCCTTTCCTTGGCGATGCAGAAGCCGAGATAGGAGTGCCATGAAGGGTTGTCTCCCTGCTTGAGTGCCCGCTCCAAAAGGGCCAGCGCCGAAGTGGTCTCCCCTGCGGCCAGGGCATCCAGAGCCCTGGCGAATATTTTCTCCGCATCTTCCGCGCCAGGCTCCATCTTTGCCCCCCTTACCGCTCAAAAGAAGTCTCTGCCGGCAGGGCCGGCTTACAGCAGTGACAATAGATCCAGATGCCGGTCGATCCTGGCCATGGCGCGCATGTCGCCGCGGTAAGCAACAAAAGGGACACCGGCGGCATCGGCCGCCTGGCGGTCCACCTCGGAGTCGCCCACGAAAAGCGCCTCACCCGCGTCGATGCCGTAATACTCCAGCACCCTGAGAAGCGGCTCGGGGTGCGGCTTGGGATTGGCGACCCGACCGGCCGTCATGACGCAGCTGAAGTAGCGGTCCAGTCCGAACGATTCCAGGAGCATTTCCATGGAGCTCGCACGGTTGGTGCAGACGGCCAGCTCCACCCGGCCCCGCAGCGCCTCCAGCGTCTCGCGCAGTCCCTTTTCCATCAGCATGAGCGGGAAGAGCTTGCGGTAATCGATGGTCGCGGAAAAGGCGCGCACCTCGTCCATCCGGTCGTCGCCGGCGAACAGGTAGGCGAGCACGTCCCTGTTGCAGTAGGTGTGCAGCACCCGCATGGTCTCCGCGTCGCTGCGGTCCAGCGCAGGCTTGCCGAAGCGCTCCATCACCTGCAGGTAGAAGGCGATGTTCGCCTCGAAGGAGTCGAACATCACGCCGTCGCAGTCGTAGATGACCGCCTTGATCTCTCTTTTCACCATGTTCTCCGCGGCGTCAAGCCTCTCACCCGGTCACTTGCCGTCCTCGCCGGGGAGCGTGGTCAGGTACTGCTCCCACTCGATGGGAAGCATGTGCTTCTTCTTGTTGTTGCATTGCTTGCAGGAGGCGACCACGTTGCCGCGGCTGCTCTTGCCGCCGCGGATCACCGGCACGATGTGGTCCATGGAGAGCTCGGCCGGCGGGAACGGCAGGCGGCACCAGTGGCAAACCCCCTTGCCCAGCCGGTTCTTCCACCACTGGCTCTTGCGCAGTTCGCGCCCCTTTTCCCGCTCCCGCTTGATCTCGTCTTCGGAGACCTCGATGATAAAGTAGTCCATCACGCCCCGATCCGTTACCGGCCGATTTCACTCTTGAAGCTGTCGATCGCCCGGCGCGCCAGCTCGTCGCAGCGCTCGTTCTCCAGATGGCCGTTGTGCCCCCGCACCCAGTCCCACCTGATCTTGTGCGTCTTGGAGAGCACGAGGAGCCTCTCCCAGAGGTCACGGTTCAGGACCGGCTCCTTCTTGCTGTTCACCCACCCCCTCTTGACCCAGCCGGAGATCCACTCGGTCATCCCCTTGACCAGGTACTGCGAGTCGGTGGTCACCACGACCTCACAGGGGCGGGTCAGCGCCTCCAGGGCCATGATGGCGCCGGTCATCTCCATCCGGTTGTTGGTGGTGGCCCCCTCGGCCCCGGAGAGCTCCTTCACCTTGTCGCCGCAGCGCAGGATGCTGCCGTAGCCGCCGATGCCCGGATTGCCGCTGCAGGCCCCGTCGCTGAAAATCTCAACCCTCATTGCGGTAACTCCCCTCTTGCTTCAACAGCGTGGCGATCGCCTCCATGACCCGGTCCACGATCAGCTGGTGTGTCTCCTTGCAGTCGGCGAGCGCGTAGAGGTCGTCGAAAGCGAGCGGGGCGCCGAAGCTCGCGCCCCCCTTCGCCCCGCAGGCCGGGAAACGCCAGCGGTTCACGCCGGTGAGGGCGGTCGGAATCACCTGGGGCCTGGTATCGTAGATGATCTTGCCGACGCCGCGGTTCCCCTTGCCGAGCACGCCGTCCTTGTGCCTGGTCCCCTCGGGAAAGAGCATCACCTTCTGGTCGCTCAACAGCTCGTTTATGTGCTTGCCCGCGCGCAGGTCCCTGCCGCGCCGCACCGGGAAGGCCCCCCAGGACCGGTAGATCAGCCCGGGGAACAGCTTGGCGAAGAGCTCCTCCTTGGCCGGAGCCCAGAGCATCTGCAGCGGGTTTCCCCTGATGACGGCCCAGGGGAGGAAGATGGTATCGTATGCGGAGATATGGTTGGAGGCGATCAACACCCCGCCGCTGCGCGGGATACGTTGCGCCCCCTTGACCTGGAAGCGGTTTAGGCCGGAGGCGTAGCAACCGATTACCCAGACGGAAAAAGTCACCCAAAAGCGACGCAGCAGTGAGACCTTCAAGGACACCTCTTCAGGAGATTAATGGGGATTCAAACCTGTTGTATATCATGAATGGCGGACCTGGGGCAACCGTTTCCATGCCGGGCGGCATCACGAGGCCTTCCGGTAAAGAAAGCGGCGTCGATGGCATGGAAGATCCAAAACGGCAGAACAGGAGCGACCCGACGACCAGTGCTCCCGGGGCGATCCCGAGGCGCCGATGGGCCCGGCCGCCATGATGAGTGCCCGGGGGCTACTCCCACAGGCCGTCGACCGGCAGGCCGCAGCCGGGACAGCGCCCGCGGGCGAGCAGGTTCTTCTCGATGATATAGCCGTACCTTTTGATGAGCATCCCGCCGCAGGAGGGGCAGCAGCTGTTCTCGCCCCCCTCACCCGGAACATTACCCTCGTAGACGTAGCGCAGCCCGGCAGCGAGCCCGATGTTTCTGGCGGCCCTCAGGGTGGCGATCGGCGTGCGCGCCTCATCGGTAAGCCGGTAGGTGGGGTAGAACTGGGTGACGTGCCAGGGTGTCTGCGGGCCGATTTCCTTGGCGATGAACTCGGCGATGCCGCGCAGCTCCGCCTCGGAGTCGTTGCGGTGAGGGATGATCAGCGTGGTGATTTCCAGCCAGATCCCCAGCCTCTTGTACTCCCTGATGCAGTCGAGCACCTCGGATAACGAGGCCCCCACCGAGTCGCGGTAGAAGGGGTCGCTGAACCCCTTCAGGTCGATGTTGGCCGCATCGAGATAGGGGGCGATCACGGCAAGCGCTTCATCGGTGATGTAACCGTTGGTGACGAAGATATTCTTAAGCCCCGCCCCGCGGGCCAGCACCGCCGTTTCCAGTGCGTACTCGAAAAAGACGGTCGGCTCCGTGTAGGTGTAGGATATGGAACTGCACCCGGCCGCAAGCGCCCGTTCCACGATCGCCTCCGGCGCCACGAAGCCGCCGGAGTGCTCCACGCTCCCCTCCTCCGGTTGCGCAATGGAGTAGTTTTGGCAGTGCAGGCAGCGAAAGTTGCAGCCGACGGTGGCAATCGAGTAGGACCGGCTCCCGGGCAGCACATGGAAGAGGGGTTTCTTCTCGATCGGATCGACGTGTTCGGCCACGACCCTGCCGTAAACCAGCGAGACCAGTACTCCGTCGCGGTTTTCCCGGACCCGGCAGCGCCCCCGCTTCCCGGTACCGATCAGGCAGCGGAAGCGGCACAGACCGCAGCGCACCCGCCCCCCCTCCAGTTTTTCGTAAAACATCGCCTCCCTCATGCTGAGCCTCCTTACCCGACGCCGCGAGCCGATCGGAAAAATTAACGGCGCCAAATACTACCACCGATGCGGCATCTTTTCCAGAATAAAAATGGCGGCTTGACGACATTTCCGACGCAGCGGCGGCCGAAAAGCGAAAATATGCAAACCGGCGTTTCGCAAAAAGCGGAGACAAAAAAATCCGCTTTTTCTTTTCTGCTTTACGTAAAGAACAGCGGAAGACGACGATTTCGCCATACCCTTGTTTTATCGCACAAAAAAATAGTTATACCGGTCAGTTAGCTCGGAAAGAAGGCGCCAGTATGCGCGTGGCGATTGGCGTGTTTTAAAATGGAGGCTTGGGCCGCGGGGGGCGCGTGGAAGCTAAACTACTGTTATAAGAAGTTTTTTGCCAAAAATAGACTTGCGTCCATCAAAAGCGTTCTATATATTGCAATTACTAAAGCTGCGCAAAAAGGAGAAAACAACATGAATTGCCCACATTGTAACAGCAAAAATGGCGTCGAGATCGACATGCATTCGGACGGCTATGCCAAAGACCTGCTGGAATGCACCACCTGCGACACCGTCTGGCTCGAGAAGAGCGGGCAGATTATCTACCTGAGCAGGAAAGCAGCGTAATTCCGGGAAAAGGGGTGCCGTTTAGCACCCCCTCCTCACCTTTCAAGGCCGCCTCCCCCCACCCGACAGCTCATCCCGACCCCGTCACCGACTGGAAAGCAGCAACAGCCGGAACGGCTCCGTCTCTTCCCGCAGCCAGTCCCTCAAAGAAGCCGTCGTAGACCGCAGCCAGCTCGCCCCAGTCGTAGCGCCTGACGAATCCGCTCAAAGCTGTTGCTGCGCCCCTCTCGACGATGAGCGCCCTCAGCCGGTCGGCCAGCTGCTCGTCCTCCCGGTAAAGGACGCCCTGAGCGGCCTGTGCCGGGACGTGCTCCGGGTAGGAGAGCCGGTCGGGCAAGAGCGGCGCACAGCCGCAATAGAGGGCCTGCACCACGCTGGCGCCGAAGAACTCCTGTCTGGAGGTGACCGGCAGTATGTCGGCACGCCAAAGCCACTTTGCATAGGCCTCGAAGCTCTCCAGATAGCCCCACTGCACGACCCTGGCACCGAGCCTCTCACGCGCCTTTTTGAACACGGCCGGCACCCTGCCGAAGGACTCCCCGAGCACGGCCACCCGGAAATCGAGCCCCTGGTCGGCCAGCTGATAGAGCGCCCCGAAGAACGCCTCGGGCGCCTTGTCGTACTCCCAGCGGTGGTTCCACAGGATGAGCGGCGGGCCCGATTCCCCGGATTCGGGGCGATGCCGGTCGAGCTTTCTGAGGTCGAGCCCCAGGGGGAGCACGCGGCTCTTGGCGGCTATCAGCTGCACCGAGGCCGGCTCCGCCTGGTCCGGGAACTGGTTCAAAAAGCCCGGCAGCGCGCCCAGGAAGGCCTGCTTGTGATAGCCGGAGTTGAAGAGGACCGCATCGGCGGCCAGGGCGCTGGTGTAATTGATGAAGGCGTAGTGCTGATCCCTTTGCAGTGCCCGGTCCGGGTCCTCGGGCGACCAGGGGTAGGTGAGCTGGTTCTCGTGGAAATAGACGGCGCACCTGCAGCGGCCGCTCGTGGCGCGGGTCAGGGCCAGGAAGGTGGTGAGATCGAGCATGTCGGTGGCCAGGATCAGGTCCGGCGGCGGCGCGGCGAGAAACCTGGAGGCCAGGGTCACGGCGCCGCCGTGCATGCGCCACTTCCAGTTGCGGCCCGGCAGCGTCAAGAGCTCCACCTCGTGGCGGCTGAACGAGGCGTATTCCTTCGCCCAGGCGGCGTGCGAGCCGGTGCAGTAGGGCTCAACGATCGTTATGCGCATGGAGAGGAGATCCCTTCGGTTGCTTCGATTCGGCACAGAGGTCGCAGGTCCGGGCGCAGCATCAGAACATGAAGCGCCGCATGCTGATGTTCAGAAGGACCCCCACCCCGATCATCGAGGTGACCATGGAGGTCCCGCCGTAGGAGAAAAACGGCAGGGGGACGCCGACCACCGGGAAGAGTCCGATCACCATCCCCATGTTGATGATGATGTGCCAGAACAGCATGGCGCAGACGCCGATGGCGAGCAGCGAGCCGAAACGGTCGTTGCACCTCTTGGCGATGCCGAGCCCCCAGAGTATCAGGAACAGGTAGAGCGCCAGCATCAGGAGACAACCGGCGAAGCCCCACTCCTCGGCGAAGACGGAGAAGGCGAAGTCGGTATGCTGCTCGGGGAGGAAGCGGAGCTGCGACTGGGTCCCCTGCATGAAACCCTTGCCGAAGATGGCGCCGGAACCGACGGCGATTTTGCTCTGGATGATGTGGTAGCCGCTCCCCTGCGGGTCCAGGTCCGGATTCAGGAAGTTGTAGATCCGCTTCTTCTGGTAGTCGTGCAGGACGAAACGCCAGCCGCTGTAGATCAGGGGAATGGCGGCTGCGAACAGCGTGGCGAGCGCGGACCAGCGCACCCCGACAAAGATCAACATGGTCCCGGCTATCAGCGAGACCAGGATCGCCGTCCCCAGGTCGGGCTGCTTCATGATCAATAGCGCCGGGGCGCCCAAAAGCAGCAGCGGGTAGACCAGGTCCCTCATGGTCACCCCCTTGAAGACCGGGTAGCGGCTGAAGAAGCGGGCGAAGGTCATGATGATGACGATCTTCATCGGCTCCGAGGGCTGGATGTTGAAAAAGCCCAGGTGGATCCAGCGGGTGGCGCCCATGGAGGTCTTGCCGACCAGAAGCACCATGACCAGCAGCAGGAGCACCCCGCCGTAGAGCCAATAGGCGAAATCCTCCAGCAGGTGGTAGTCCAGGCTGCAGACGGTGAGGCAGAGGGTGAGCCCGGCCGCGATCCAGTAGAGCTGTTTCAGGAAGTACGGTGTGCCGATGTCGCGGTACGAGGACGAGGCGCTGTATATGTTGACGACGCCCAGAGCGCTGATGACGAGCACCACTCCCAGGAGGGTCCAGTCGAAGTTCGTGAAGAGCCTGCGGTCAAACATAGTTACCTCAAGGAAGCGGATCAGTTCGATCCGGCGTTGCTGACAAAGCTCCCCTCCCCTTCAACAGGAGGATCGGGATCTGCCGTTAAGTCAAGACCTCAACCCCGGTCGGGGAGGGGGGCTCTCTCCCCTATTCTGCCGGCGCCGCTCCCGCTGCGGACGCCCCCGCACTACCGGCAGCTCCGGCAGCCGCGCCATCTGCGCCGGTCGCGCCAGTGCCGGCGGCACCGGTCTGCGCGCCGGCTCCGGCGGCGTCTTCACTGGCCGCCGCCGGCTTTGGCACCGGCTTCTTGATGACGCCTTTGGACTCGAAGTACGCCTTGAGGAGCTTCGCGGCAATGGGGGCCGCGGCGGAGCCGCCGTGCTCGCCGTGCTCGACGATGACGGCCACGGCAATCTCCGGCTTCTCGTAAGGGGCGAAGGCCACGAAGAGCGCGTGATCCCTGAACTGGTAGGGGACATCCCCCTTGCTGTCGCGAAGCTTCACCACCTGGGAGGAACCGGTCTTCCCGGCCACCTTCACCTCGTACAGGCGGGCCATCCCGCCGGTGCCGTGCGGCTCGTTGACCACGGCGAAGAGCCCCTCCTTGATCAGGCGGTAGGTCTGCGGCTTCAGGCCGGTCTTCCCCGTCACCTGGGGAGGGAACTCCTTGAGCGCCTTGCCGTCCGAATCGACCACCCGCTTCACCAGGTGCGGCTGGAACACGGTACCCTCGTTGGCGACCGTCGCTATCATGGAGGCCAGCTGCAGCGGCGTGGTCAGCACGTAGCCCTGCCCGATGCCCACGGACAGGGTCTCGCCCTGGAACCACTTCTTGCCGAAGCGCTTGAGCTTCCAGTCCTGGGTCGGTATCACGCCCCCCTTCTCGTTGTCCAGGCCGACCCCAAGCGGCGCGCCCAGGCCGAAACGCTTGGCGTAGGCGGCGATCCGGTCCACCCCGAGCCGCTCGGCGAGCTTGTAGAAGTAGACGTCGCAGGACTCCCTGAGCGCCTTCCTGAGCTCCACGTGCCCGTGCCCCCTCTTGTCCCAGCATTTGAAGGTGCTGTTGCCGAACTTGTAGTAACCGGGGCACTCGACGCTTGAATGCTCGTCGATCAGCCCCTCCTCGAGCCCGGCGATGGCCGTGATGATCTTGAAGGTGGAGCCCGGGGGGTACATCCCCTTGAGCGCCTTGTTCTCCAGCGGGTGTCTCCTGTCCTCCAGGTACGCCTTCCACTTGTCAGGCGGCATGCGCCCCATGAACAGCGCGGGGTCGAAGTCGGGATTGCTGGCGAAGGCAAGGATCTCGCCGTTGTTCACGTCCATCGCCACAGCGGCCCCGGCCATGTCGCCGAAGGCGTCTTCCGCCGCCCGCTGCAGGTCGAGATCTATGGTGAGCACCACCGTGTTGCCGACGCTCGAGTTGGTTTCCTCGACGGTGCGCAGGAACCTGCCGCGCGCGTCCACCTCGATCTGGCGCCCGCCGTCGATGCCGTGCAGGAAATCCTCCCAGTTCCTCTCGATGCCGCTCTTGCCGGTGTAGTCGCCGGCATTGTAGTCCAGGTAGCGGTCCATCCCCAGCTCTTCCTCGGAGACCTCACCGAGGTAGCCCAGAAGATGCGAGGCGAGCGTGCCGTAGGTGTAGGCCCGGACCGGCTTCATCTCGATGTTCACCCCGGACAGCGCAAGGCGGTTCTCCTCGAGGAATTCCATCTGGTCCCGGCTGATGTTGGAGGCGACCACCAGCGGGTAGTACTTCGCCCTCCCCTGCCCCTTGTTCCATTTCTCCTCGATCTCCTTGCGGTCCAGGTTCAGATAGCGGGCCAGGTTGTCGATCAGGACCTCCTTGTCCTTGACGTCCTGCGGGATGACGGCGACCGAGAAGGAGGGGGTGTTGGAGACCAGCACCCTGCCGTTTCGGTCCAGTATGGCGCCGCGCGGCGCCGCCACGGGCACGAAGCGCAGACGGTTGCTCTCCGACTGGTCCAAAAGGTTGTCCGCATCGATCACCTGCAGGTACCAGAGCCGGGACAGGATCAGGAAGAACAGGAAAAAGGCGGCGAAGGAGAGCCAGATGATCCTGCGCCCCCCCCCGTCGTCGTCGGGGATGATGTTCTGTTGCGGTTTCATCGCGCCTCCTCCCCCGCCGGGAGCGGGACACTGAAGACAAGCGAGGCGATCAGCGCATTGACCAGCGCCTGCGGTATCAGGGCGGGCAGCAGCGAGGCGTAAAGGCCGTTGGAGACGGAGAAGATGAGCAGCATGACCAGGTTCAACAGGGCGCAGACCAGCGTCGCCAGGAACACCACCAGCACGAAGAGCGCGCGGTTGTCCGTGTAGAGCCGGTCCGCCAGCTGCGAGAGCAGCGTGTAGATGCAGAGGTAGGAGAAGGCGTGCAGTCCCAGGTAGATGCCGCTGAAGCTGTCCTGGAGCAGGCCCAGGCTGAAGGCGGCGAACCCGGCCAGGCGGTGCGGCAGCTTGAGCCCCAGGTAGACCACCGCGATGAGCATCAGGTTGGGCTGAAAGGGGTCCAGCAGATACCTGGGCATAAGCGTCATCTGCAGCACGATCGCCGCGAGGAGCCACCCGGTCAATTTCAGATAGCGTATCATGGCAGTTATCCGCCTGCCGGTAATCTAGTCATTGGGCTGCCTGAAAAGCACCAGCATCTCTTCGAGATTGGTGATGTTTACCGCAGGGCGCACCTCGATGGTCTGAAACACGCCGTACTCCCCCTTCTTCACCATGGTGACCTCGCCGATCGGGAGCCCCTTGGGGAACACCCCGCCTATGCCGGAACTGACCACCGCGTCGCCCACCTTCACGTCGTCGTCCTTGACGGTGAATTCCATGGAACAGCGCACCCCGCCGGCGCCGCGCACCACCCCGCGCGCGCGGGAGCGCTGCACCAGGGCGGCGATGGCGCTCGCGTGGTCCGTCAAAAGCAGCACCCGCGCGCTGTGCGGCGCCACCTTCACCAGGCGACCGACGATGCCGCCGGCCGCCAGCACCGGCATCCCCTCCGAAAGCCCGTCGGCGCTGCCGCGGTCCACCACCAGCGTCTTGAACCAGGCGGAGCTGTCCTCGCCGATCACCGAGACCGCCAGCGAAGGCGCGTCCAGCGTACCTTTCAGGTCGAGAAGCGCCTTGAGCCTGGCGTTGGCCATCACCGCCTCGTTGCCGGAGACGATCCGCTCGTTCAGGCGCTGCACGCTCTTTCTGAGCGCCACGTTCTCGCGCCGCACCTCGAGGAGGTCGACATAGTTGCTCCAGAGGCTGTCGAGCGTGCCGCTCGCGGCGGCGGCCCCGCCGGCCACCGGCGCGGTCAGCGTCATCACGCCGCGCTCCAGCGGGTTGGCGTGCTCCTTGTTCCTCAGATTCATGGCGTAGGTCAGGAACACCGTCAAGAGGAACAGGGCGGTAATGAGCAATCGCTTGTGGCGGACTAAAAGCTTTATCATCGGTCTCAGAAAATGGTTTAGGGGGCACCCGGCCCCCTATCAGTGTGACAACAATGCAGCAGATGGCGCGCCCGGCTTACCGGGCCCGCTAATCGAGCTGAAACGGCGAATCGGCAACTTCCTCGTGGCGGACCTCGTCGACCGGCTCCTTCTTGCCGGGACCCGCGTAGAGACGGTTCGGCCCGTTGAAGACGATGCCGTTCTCGGCGCCGACGTTGCGGTAGGCGTGAACCACCCCGGGGGGGACCACCAGCATCATCGGGGCGTCGAGGCCGGCGTAGAGCACCTGCTTGACGCCGAAGCTGGGCGAATCGGGGCGCGCGTCCCAGAGATAGACCTTGAAGTTCGAGGGACCGATGAAGCAAAAGTAGTCGGTCTGCTCCCTGTGTTCGTGCGGTCCGCGGGCCACCCCCTGCTGGGTCATGGAGATGTAGGCCATGGTCGGCAGCACCTCGGCATCGAGCTCGTCGCTTCTAAACAGCTCGGCGAGCCAACCCCGCTCGTCGAGAAACTTGTTGAGCGGCTTTGCCGTAACGTCGTGGATACGCCCCTTGGAGTAGCTCTTCACCTCTTTCATCCCTTTCCCCCTGTCCCGCAAAGCTCGTTCTCGTTGTAGACCCGCTGCAGATAGTCGCGGTAGGAGGAATTCGGCGTGGCGGCGATCACCTCCGCCATCCCCTTGCAGTCCAGGTAACCCATGCGCAGTGCGATCTCCTCCAGGCAGCCGATCTTCAAACCCTGCCGGGCCTCCAGGGTCCCGATGAAGTGGGACGCCTCCAGAAGGCTTTGGTGGGTTCCGGTGTCGAGCCAGGCAATGCCGCGCCCGAGCCTCTCCACCGACAGTTCGCCGCGCCTTAGGTAGGCGAGGTTCACGTCCGTTATCTCCAGCTCGCCGCGGGGCGACGGCTGCATCTGCTTGGCGATCTGCACCACGTTGCCGTCGTAGAGGTAGAGCCCCGGCACCGCGTAGTTCGACTTGGGGGCGTGGGGCTTCTCCTCGATGCTGAGCACCTTGCCCTGCGGATCGAACTCGACCACGCCGTAGCGCTCGGGATCCTGCACGTAGTAGCCGAAGATCTTGGCCCCCCCCTCGAAATTGCCGATCAGGCGGTCCAGTTCCATCTTGCCGTAGAAGATGTTGTCTCCCAGGATCAGGCAGACCGGGTCGTTGGCGATGAACTCCTCCCCCACCAGAAACGCCTGGGCGATCCCCTTGGGCTCGGGCTGCACCGCGTAGCTAAGGCGGATGCCCCAGCGCGAGCCGTCACCCAAAAGCGCCTGGAAGCGCGGGGTGTCGTGCGGAGTCGAGATGATCAGGATATCCGCTATGCCGGCCATCATCAGCGTCGCCAGCGGGTAGTAGATCATCGGCTTGTCATAGACCGGCTGAAGCTGCTTGCTTGCCACCATGGTCAGCGGATAGAGCCTGCTCCCCGCCCCTCCGGCCAGCAGAATCCCCTTCTTGATACCCTTTGCCATAACCCCTCTTCCTGAAGCTGAAATTCACATTAAGAAACGTATTTTCTACCACAGGGAAGCGGCCCGCGTCAAATACTTATCCGGATCGGGCGCGCACCCCGCCCCCTTTCGAGAATGCTCAGTCACCCTAAAGCAGCTTCGCCTTGAGCGTCTCGTCAATGAAGCTCTCCTCGATCGCCTCCCTGGCCCACGGTTCCTTGCAGCGTGAGAGCACGATGGCGGCCCCCTCCGCTACGGCCGGCACCTCGCTCCAGAGCGCGTTGCGCAGGCCGCGAAGCTGGTGGGTATCGGAGGACTTCGACGCGGAGAGCGTCCTGCAGCTGTCGCACAGAAGCGCCAGGTTCTCCGCGGACGGCTCCTGGTCCGGCTGGTACTCCCAAAGGCGCAGACCGTCGCTCCCCTCGCACCACTCGCAGCGAAACCCCGCCCTCTTCGATATCGACTTGCCGAAGAGGCTCACCGCCTCCAAGTGCTCCTTATGAAGCTTGTCGCCCTTCGCCATGTCACCCCCCGTAGCCGCGCGGCATGCGCCGCTTAGTCGATCCAACGCCTCAGTGTAGCAGAATGGACTGGCAGATCAATAGTTTTGTGAGCCCGGGGAAGTCAGGCGGCAGCTCACTTTCGGCTGGACAGGCAAGAGGAATAAATAGTATCGTTGCCGCACCGCCGCCACCCGCCACCCGCTGCAAGCCTCCTCGGAAGCGGCGTGCGTGGCAAAGGAAGAGTTATGAAACTGCAGCAGCCGCTGTTCCACGGCACCCTGATCCGCCGCTACCAGCGCTTCCTGGCCGACATCGAACTCGACGACGGGAGCCTGGTCACCGCCCATACCCCCAACACCGGGAGCATGCAGGGGTGCGCCCGCCCGGGAAGCCGCGTGGTCCTCTCGAAAAGCGCAAACCCCGGCAGGAAGTACCCGCACAGCTGGGAACTGGTGCACACGGACGGCCTCTGGGTCGGCATCAACACGCTTTTGCCCAACCGCCTGGTAAAGGAGGGGATCGAAAACGGCACCATCTGCGAACTGGCAGGGTACCAGCAGATCCGGGCCGAGGTCGCCTACGGCAGCGGCAGCCGGATCGATCTCCTTTTGTCGGGGGCAAGCGGCACATGCTACGTGGAGGTGAAAAACGTCACCCTGGTCCAGGACCGCTGCGCACTGTTCCCCGACGCGGTGAGCGCCCGGGGCCAGAAGCACCTGAAGGAACTCATGGAGGTGGTGCGCCAGGGCCACCGGGGCGTGAACCTGTTCGTGGTGCAAAGGGGGGACGGCGACAGCGTCTCGCCCGCCGACGCCATCGATCCCGCCTACGGAGCGCTCCTCAGGGAGGCGGCCCAGGCCGGCGTGGAACTGCTTGCCTACCGGGCCGACGTGACCCGCTCCGAGGTCCGGCTGACCCGGAGCCTGCCGGTGCTGTTGTAGTACGCGGTTTGACAAGCAAAGGGATGGCGGCTACAGTTAGTGCGGTCCCGGGGGTCACATGAGAATACCGAGATTTACCGTTTATGCGAAAGAGAGCGGAGTCGAGATTTCCCCCTGTGAGAAAAAGCAGCAGGGAAAGCCCGATGAGGGGCGCGTCGCGCTGCGCTTCTTCCGGCTGACCAGCGGCGCCCACCAGATCCGCTTCGTGGCCGAGCCGTGGGAGGCATTCGAGCTCTACAGAAGGATCAACGCCGTACAACTGGAGGGGGGAAAGGAGACCCTGACCCACAAGTTCGACGCGGGTGACGGCGAGACCGTCACCAAACTGAGCGTCGAGTGCTACCAGAGAAACGGCAAGAAGGGGTACGCCTTCTCCATCCAAAGGGGCGAGGAAAGCATCAACGTCGCCGCCCCGCTGGGGGAATTCCTCTTCGCGGCAGAGTTTCTGAAAAGTCTCTCCGTCGCCCAGTCCTGGGTGGAGAGCACCGACGCCCACCGCTCCACAGGCGGCCCGAAGGTCCCGGCTTGAAAAGAGGGGACGGCGCAGGGGAAAGACCCAGCCGGCAGGGATGACATGTGATACGCAGAGGCAACAGCTAGATCGGACTCCGCAATGAGCAAACCGGGCAAGACCCTCCATCTAAGCATCGCAAGCAGGCTAAGCGACGTGGCCCTGATCGGCCATGCCGTGCGCGGGGTATGCGCCTACTCGCCGCTGAATGCCGAGGCTTATGGCGAGATGGAGGTCTGCGTCGTCGAGGCGGTCAACAACGCCATCACCCACGCCTACCGGCGCCAGGAAGGCTTCCAGGTGGAGACCTCGATAACCCTGCACCACGACAAGATCTCCTTCGAGATCTCGGACAGCGGCGTGGCCATCGAGGAGTTCGCGCCGCGCACCCTCGAGTTCGACCCCGAAGTGATCAGTTCCATTCCCGAAAACGGCATGGGGCTCTTCATCATCGAGACCATCATGGACGAGGTGAGCTACCGGTCCAAGGATGGCAAGAACACCCTCTCCTTCTGCAGGTACTTCACCCAGCCCAGGGCGTAAGCGACGGGGCTTAAGTCCCCAGTCCCCAGTCCCAAGTCCCCAGTCCCAAGTCCCGCCCCTAGTCTTACCCCGCCCCTACCCCAGCAGGAACTCGAAATCCTCGCGGCCGATGGAGCCAGCGCCGTCGTGCTCCGCGTCCTCCAAAAGCGCGCGGTACAGCTTCAGCTTGCGCTTCTTCAGCTCCATCATCTTCTCCTCGATGCTGTGGCGCATCAAGAGCCTGGTGATGGTGACCTGGTTTAGCTGGCCGATCCGGTGCGCCCGGTCCGAGGCCTGGTTCTCGACGGCGGGGTTCCACCAGGGGTCCAGGTGAAAGACGTAGGAGGCCCGGGTCAGGTTCAGACCCCTGCCGCCGGCCTTCAGGCTCAAAAGGAACACGCAGGGCTCGGCCGACTCCTGGAAGCGCTCCACAAGATCCTTGCGGCGCCCGACGGGGGTCGAGCCGTCCAGCCTGAAGCAGGGGATGCCGTGCTGGGAGAGCCCGTCCTGCACGATATCGAGAAACGAGGTGAACTGGGAGAATACCAGGACGCTGTGCCCCTCGGCGAACAGTTCGTGCAGTTGGTCGACCAGGAAATCGACCTTGGGCGATCGATCCGCGGCCTCCGGGAGCATGAGCCTGGACGACAGGCAGATCTGGCGCAGCTTGAGTATGGCGGTGAGCGCTATGATGCGGGCCTGCCCCGGCGCGTTCGAGCTGTAGGCCTCGGCCACCGTCGACTTCACCTGCGCCACGGTCCGCACGTAAAGCGCCTTCTGCCTCGGGCTCATCTCCAGGTAGATGTCCGTCTCCACCTTCGGCGGCAGCTCCGCCGCGATCATGTCCTTGGAGCGCCTCAGTATGAACGGGTGCGTGCGCCTGATCAGGGTCTCCATGAACCCGGTCCCTTCGCGCCCCATCTGCTTGCGGAACTGCTCGTAGGGGCCCAGAAGCCCCGGCAGCGCCAGGTCCATCACGGAGAAGTACTCGCCCAGGTGGTTTTCCACCGGGGTCCCGGTGAGGGTTAGCTTGAACCTCCCGTTGAGCCTCCTCACCGCGCCGGTGGTCTCGGCGTGGATGTTCTTCACCGCCTGCGCCTCGTCGAAGACGATCGCGTTGAAGGGGAGAGCGCGCAGCTGCTCGATGTCCCGCTGGATCACGCCGTAGCTGGTCAGCACGATGTCGAGGCCGGCAAACTGGGCCCGGCGTCCCTGACCGCGGTAGACGCCGACCTTGAGATCCGGGTAGAAGCGGGCGATCTCGCTCTCCCAGTTGAAGATCAGTGTGGGAGGGACCACCACGAGATGCGGCACGCCGGCCGGGACCTCGGAGGCGATCACCCCCTCGGCGAGACCTGCCAGCAGCGCGATGGCCTGGATCGTCTTGCCGAGCCCCATGTCGTCGGCCAGGCAGGCGCCGAAGCGGTGCTCATAGAGAAAGGCGAGCCAGTTGTAGCCGTCGACCTGGTAGTTGCGCAGGGTGGCCCGCAGCCCCGCCGGCACCTCCCTGCGGGGGATGCTCTCGAAATGGGTGAGACTCTCGATGATCTGCTCGTCCTCGGGCGAGAGCAGCACCCGGACGCCGCTTCGGCGCAGCGCGATCCAGTCCAGGATCTGCAGGCGCGGGACCCGCACCACCTCCCGCTTGCTGTTGGGGGCGAAGAGCGACAGGGCGCGGCTGCTCTGCTCGTCCAGTATCACCATGCCGCCCCCCCTTCTAAACAGCCCGCCCCCCTGCACCGCCTCCAGGAGCTCGCTCTCGCTCACCAGCTCGCCGTCGCAGCGGATCTCCGGGCGCAGCTCGAACCAGTCGATCGTGGAGCGGGTGGCGTCCAGGGTGAAGGACCAGGCCACCGCCTCCAGCTCCTCCCCCCCCACGGCCAGCGAGAACCCCTCCGCCGCCAGTTCGCTGCGCAGCCGGGGCAGGTTCTTCATGAAGAGCTTGCGGTCCAGCGCCATCTCCCCGGGAGCCTCGGCCCCGGAGAAGAGATCGTAACCGAAAAGCGCGCAGGGGATCTCCAGGAGCCTCGCCTGCCGCTCCCCCTCGACCGCGACGGCGAGCCACTCCCCGTCCGCCAGCTGCAGCATGCTGCGCGGCTCGAGAGCCGACTGGCAGAAACCGGTGATTATGCTGCGCGCCTCCGAGCGCACCCCGCGCTTGACGAAGTCCGGGTTGTTCAGGGCCAGGCGCACGATCCTCTCCCTGTCGGTCCGGGTCCTGCCGGCCAGGGCGGCGAAGCAGGCGGCCAGGATGGAGAAGACCCTTTTTTTGGCCCTGAGCGGCTGCGGCAGGCGGCTGCGCGCCTCGCCCGGGAAAAACCAGAAGCTATCGCGCGACAGCATGAAGGGCCGGTCCTCGGCCACCCCCTCCGCCACCAGCTGCACCCGGTCCGAGAGCTCCAGGATGTTCAGGCGGTAGCGGGGCTGAACCGGCCGGGGCCGCACCCTGCGCCCCTCGACGCACAGGGCCGCCCGGCTCAGGAAGTGCGGCAGATCCCCGTCGCCCAGGGCGAACTGCATCCGGTTGAAGGCCGACGCGGCGATGTGCCAGCCGTCGTCATCCTGCACTGCCGCTATACCGGGAGTCTCCTGGACCAGGGCCAGCAACCTGCTGCGGTAGCGTTCGGCGCCCGCGTCGTCGAGCCTTGCGACCAGCGCCTGCCGCAGGTCGAAATGGTAGCTTTCCGTGACGATGGACGCGGCGTCCAGAGCGGTGCCGTCCTCCAGCATCCTGTCGACGCGAAGCTCGCCGGCGTGCAGGTCGAGGTACAAAAGCAGCGAGCGGTGGCCCGTCGCGTCGAAGCTCAGGGGGATCCGGCTCCCGTTCACGTCGTAAAAAAGCGGGAACCTGCCGCTGAACCTTGAGAGGAACTCCTCTATGCACCGCCCCCGCAGACCGGGAGAGTACATGAGCCTCAGGAAGTCACGCACCGAAGCCGAGAGTGCCGGCTCGAAAGGGGTCACCTGCACCCCGTCGCGCATCAGGCGCAGGCGGAGCTCGCCTGCCACCCGGTCCGCCACCAGGGAGTACCCCTCCTCGACGACGGCCCGGGTGAGGCCGCTCAGGTCGCTATGGCCGGCAGAGACGCCCAGGAGTTGGCAGCGTATGTTGTCCAGATAGTTAGGTGTGAGTTGCAGCATGGGAAAGGATGCCGGGGAGAGCGCCTTTTTCAGCGTGGCCAGGGAGGCGACCAGGTGGGGGCAGCGCCCCCTCGGGCTCCAGACGCCGCAGTTGCAGGTGCTGGAAAGCTCGCCCTGGAGCAGAGTCAGGGAGACCTCGTAGATCCCGTTGTCCGAGATTTCCAGGTTGAGGACCGCCCCGTCCTCGCTCCAGGTGAGCTTGGAGACGGTGCTTCTCTTACAGAGCTCGAAGCCCGTGAAGAGATGCCCCTTGTCCGCCAGGGCGTATATGGCGGCCGCCGGCATCTCGCAGAGATGCCCAAGCAGCGCGTTGCTCTTTTTATCCATCCCTCGGCTCTCCCGCTGGTGCGTAACGAACCGCTTACTTTAGCAGAAAGCCGTACTCAATACAACAGCACCCTCCATCTGACGCCCATGGCGATAGAAAAGCCCTCATCACCTAGCGAGCCGCAAGGATGGGACCGGCCCAGTGGGAATCTCGCACTTCCGGATCGTGTGCGGCGTGAAGCGATGAAAGGAGGCAGGGAATTTTGGACAAAAAAGGGGGGACGGCGCGAACCGTCCCCCAAGAAAGGAGACCCTGGATGCTGTTTAGTTTCCGTGGGTGCTGTGAATATCTATCGGAGCTTCCCCGCGATACTTTAATTATTTTTGCGCGTCCTTTGCCGCCAAGGATAAATCTCCCTGGGTGGAGGCGGCAGAGGGGCCGCAGCCAAGGGCGAAACGGTCGATGATCCAGCGCGCGATTGAGCGCTCCGGAGGAAGCGCGGGCGGCATCTCTTCCCTGGAGAACCAGCGGGCGTCCTCCAGTTCGTCCCCGTCCAAAAGGATGCAGCCCGAGGCGTAGTCGGCCACGAAGCCTGCCATGAGCTGGCTCGGGAAAGGCCAGTTCTGGCTGCCGGCATAGCGGATATTGGTCACCCTGAGCCCGGTTTCTTCCAGGACCTCACGCTCAACGCACTCCTCCAGCGATTCGCCGAAATCCACGAACCCCGCCACCAGGCTGTAGCGCCCCGGCGCCCACTCCGGCTTTCGCGCCAGCAGGAACTGCTCGCCGCGCTGGATCAGGACGATGACGCAGGGGTGGATGTGGGGATAATGCTCGTGACCGCAGCCGACGCAGTGCTTGCCCCAGGTGGAGGGCATCGGGGCCGTGATGCTGCCGCACCGGGAGCAGTGCCCGCTCATCTTCTCCCAGTACAGGATCTGCCGGGCCAGCCCGAACAGGGTCATCAGGTCATCGGGGAGCTCGGTCCATGACACGGCCCTAAACGGGTGCGGCAGCGACACCCCGGCCGGGACCGCGCAAACCCGCACCGGCTCGCCGTCCCACTCGCCAAAGAGTAGCGGCCGGCTCTCAGGGACCAGCACGCAGGGGAGATCCCCACGGTACAGCCCGGACTCGACCAGCAAAAGAGACTCCCCCTGCAGCAAGACCCAGTAGCCGGCCTCCGTCTCAACCAGTTCCCCGGGCTTTCTCTGGGTGAACCGCGACCTGATGATCTCGCCGTTGAAGGGGAGATTTATCGTCTCCGGATATGCCATGTAACACTCCTCATAGATAATCTGCCGGGGCCGCATCCCCCTCCTGAGCGCCCCCGACCCTCCAGGGAAGCTCCTGTGTCAACCTCCACCTTTGAGGAGCGCCGAGCATGACGGGAGACCGAAACGAACCAAGTGTGAAATTGCAGCTGCCGATGAAAGGCATAATACAGCATCGGCTGACGGAATCAACGTCTTTCCGGCGCCGGTGGCGTCATGTCTGGCGCCCTTTTAGCTTGCATTGCATCAGCGCGGTATGCTAATTTTTTTCCTTTGACCGCAAGCCGCCTTATGCAAAGTCGGCGGCCTAAAGCCTTGACAAAAAAGGCGGTCCAGCGCCTCCCTCCCCTGCAACGGTCGGGGTGGCACGGGGTGTCGCTGGCGGATCTGCATACGCCTCGATCAGGAGATCATGTGAACAACAGAAGATTGCCGGCAGAGTGGGAGCCCCAGGACGGCGTGCTCCTTGCCTGGCCGCACGAGGCCAGCGACTGGCGCCCTTACCTGGATGCCGTGGAGCCCGTGTTCGCCGAGATCGTGCGCCAGGTGAGCCGCTTCGAGCTGGCCGTCATCGCGGCGCCCGACCCGGAGGCGGTTCGCGAAAAGCTCGTCGGCTGCGGAGCAGACATGGAGCGGGTACGGATCTACCAGGTGGAGACCAACGACACGTGGGCGCGGGACTTCGGCCCGATCGCCATCGAGGAGGAGGGAACGCCCAAGCTGCTCAATTTCGGTTTCAATGGCTGGGGGCTCAAGTTCCCCTCGGATCTGGACAACCGCATCAACCGGCGGCTGCAGGGGCTGGGCGCTTGGCAGGCGCCGCTGGAAACGATCGGCCTGATCCTCGAGGGGGGCAGCATCGAAAGCGACGGCCGCGGCACCATCCTCAGCACCGAGGAGTGCCTTTTGAACGACAACCGCAACCCGCACCTGATCCGCGAGGAACTGGAGGAGGAACTGCACGGCCTGTTCGGCAGCGACCGCTTCCTCTGGCTGGCGAACGGCTACCTGGCAGGCGACGACACCGATTCGCACGTGGACACACTGGCGCGCCTTTGCCCGGACGACACCATTGCCTACGTGAGCTGCGACGATGCGGACGACGAGCACTACACGGCGCTCAGGGCGATGGAGCAGGAGATCCGGGCCTTTCGCACCCGCGACGGCGGGCCCTACCGGATGATCCCACTCCCCTGGCCGGCGACCAGGATCGACGAGGAAGGGACCCGGCTGCCCGCCACCTACGCCAATTTCCTCGTGCTAAACGGCGCCGTGCTGGTGCCGACCTACGACGACAGCAACGACGCGGCCGCGCTGGACGCCATTTCGCGCGCCTTTCCGGGGCGCGAGATCGTCGGCGTCGACTGCCTGCCGCTCATTTTGCAGCACGGCTCGCTGCACTGCGTCACCATGCAGCTTCCCAGGGGGACGGTCACTCCCCCCTCTCCCTAACCTCTCCAACCAGGGGAGAGGGGACTTCAGGCTCCACTGCCGACCAATGATCTTGGGCTGGCGCAGGGCCGCCGCAGGGGCCGCCGCCGGATCTTGATGCCGCTTCCCTGGATTTTAAGCCGCCGCCGGATCTTGATTCCGCTGCCCTCGCTTTTAAGCCCCCCTCCCTTTATGGGAGGGGCTGGGGGAGGGTGCCAAGCAAGTAGCGTGAAGCTTTTACACGGGGGCAGATCGTGATCCCCAAGCCTTAAGTGAGGAGTTAATCGATGCAAAAGATAAAGGTCGCACTGGTGCAGCAGGGGCTGCGCGGGGGGCGGGATGCCAATATAGCGGCGAGCGTCGCCTCGATACGGAGCGCCGCGGCGCAGGGTGCAAGGCTCGTCGTGCTGCAGGAGCTGCACACGGGAAGCTATTTCTGCCAGACCGAGAACACGGCCTGCTTCGACCTGGCCGAGCCGATACCCGGCCCGTCCACCGAACTCTTCGGCGCGCTGGCGCGCGAGCTCGGGGTGGTGATCGTCAGCTCGCTTTTCGAGCGGCGCGCACCGGGGCTCTACCACAACACCGCCGTCGTTTTGGACAGCGACGGGAGCATCGCCGGCAAGTACCGCAAGATGCACATCCCGGACGACCCCGCCTTCTACGAGAAGTTCTACTTCACACCGGGCGATCTCGGGTTCGAGCCGATCAGGACCTCGGTGGGGCTTCTCGGGGTGCTGGTCTGCTGGGACCAGTGGTATCCGGAGGCGGCGCGGCTCATGGCGCTGGCCGGCGCCGAGATACTGATCTACCCGACCGCCATCGGCTGGGACCCGCGGGATGACGAGGCGGAGAAGCAAAGACAGCTCGATGCCTGGGTCACCGTGCAGCGCTCCCACGCGATCGCCAACGGCATCCCCGTGCTGAGCGCGAACCGGGTCGGCTTCGAGCCCGACCCCGGCGGCGTCGGAGCCGGCATCCAGTTCTGGGGCTCAAGCTTTGCGGCGGGGCCTCAGGGCGAACTGCTGGCGCAAGGCGGCGCGGACGAGGAACTTCTGGTGGTCGAGCTGGACCGCGGCCGCAGCGAGGAGGTCCGGCGCATCTGGCCCTTCCTGCGCGACCGCAGGATCGACGCCTACGCCGACATCCTGCGCCGCTACCGGGACTAAACAAGCTGACCGCCTGCGCCCGGCACACGGAGAACAGGACGTAAAACCAAAAACAGGCCATTCTCTGCCACAAAAAGGCACAAAACACACAAGAAGAAGGCCGATTCACCGCACAAGCCTGTCGTTTGCCGAGTCGTTGTTCCGGCCCAAGAAGTCGATTCCTTTTGTGTTTTTTGTGCCTTTTTGTGGCCGGATGCCTTTGTTTTGGTTTTGCCTGTCCGGCAGTCAAAGGAGAGTTTCGTGTCGTCCCCGATAAAAATGTCCCACAAACTCCTCAGCACCTTCGAAGCCTGCAGCGCCGAGGAAAGAACCCTCGTCCAAATCCTCTCGATCATCTTCGCACCGGTCTCCAAACACGTGCTGCTCAACACGGCCCGGCGCACCGGCAGCCTGGCACCCGGCGGCCGCAGCTACACCGGCCTCATCATCTCCGATACCCTCGACAGGCTGGACGGACTGAAACTGGTCAAACTCGCCAAGGACGGGGTGCGCTGCAACCCGCAGATCACGCACGCGGCGAGCCTGAGCGCGGTCCGCGACGGCGCCTTCGAAGCGATGGCGCGCGCCGTGCAAGCGGAGATCCCCATGGTCACCAACTGGGGGAGCAGCTACTACCGCTCCGCCGCGCACGCCCTGCGCGACGTTCGGATCGGCTGCTACCGAAACGACGCGGACTTCGCCCTGCAGATGGCCGCGCAGTACGAAAGGCAGTTCCCCTATGACACCCTGCGCTGCCATCCGCTGGTCGCCGCCTGCAACAACCCCTTCGACGGCGCCTGGTTCCGCTCGCTCCCCGAGCCGCTGCAAATCGCGACACTCAGACAGCTCCTCCCCCAGGCGAGCCGCAACCTGGACCATGCGCAGGGCCCCTTCGAGGTGCTCTGCGAGCTGGCGTCCAGGCTCGCCCTGCCCAGGGATCTCATCGACATCTACTGCCTGGAACTGCTTTTGCGCGGCAGGCTCGCCGAGGCGGAAAAGGCCGCCCAGGAAATGGTCAGCTCGACGCAGCTGGCCGTGCTCGGCTGCGCCGCCCTGCAGCGCGTTTCCTGCCAGGCAGCGGCGGACATCTTCGAGGGGGCCCTCGCCAGGCTCCGGAAGGAGACCGGCAAGCGCAAGACCTTCTTCGACGACATCACCGGCCCCATGTTCATCCTGGCGCTGGTCGGCACCGGCGACCCCGCCCTGCTGGCCCGCGCGGCGGAATTTTGCTCCTTCGTCGCCGCCAAAAAGGAGTGGCCGCATCAGTACATCTACCGCATCCTGCAGCTCGTGATCCGGGAGCGCAGCGGCGAACACGGCATAGCCGGCCACCTCGAGGCGCTGTACTGCCGCGTCCCCGGCACGCCGCTCTACGCGCTGTTCCTCACCATGGCGCTTTACTGGTGCGGGTCGGAACAGGCGGCAGCGGAGGCGAAAAAGCTGCCAGGGCCGGCAAAACAGTGCCGAGACGCCGGTTACCTCTGGCTTTCCGACGAGATGGAACTGACCGCCCTCGCCTGCGGTGTCGAAGACTCCAACGGCACCGAGATCCAGAGACGCTACGACGCGCAGGGGATGACCCCGTTTTGCCGCACCGTGCACAAGATCGAGTCCTGGGAGAGCGCGCTGTCGGCCCTGATCCGGCTCAACGACAAGGAAGAAGCGCCGCCCCAGAAGGGTGCGGGCCAGACACGGCTCATCTGGCACTTCCAGGAATTTCGCGACTTCTTCGACCTCCAGCCGCGCGAACAGAAGCAGACCGCCACGGGAAAGTGGACCTCAGGCCGGAACCTCTCGCTCAAGAGACTCGCGGAGGAGTCGGGGCAGATGGAGTTCCTGAGCCCGCAGGACCTGCTCATCTGCGGCTGCATCAAGACGGAGCGCGAGCATGGCGGCTACTACGGCCGGATCGTGCACCGGCTGGACCGGAACGCGGCCCTGCCGCTCATGGTCGGGCACCAGCACGTCTATCTGGACCCCGCCGGCTCGGTGCGCCTGGAACTGGTGCGAGGAGAGCCGGAACTCCAGCTATCCACCGAGGGGAACCTCCTTCAGATGCGGATCCATCCCCCCTTCGAGCAGGACCAGCAGATCTACATCCAGAAGGAGAGCCCGACCCGCCTGAAGATCTTCGAGGCGAAGGAGGAGTACAAGAGGATCGCGGCCATCGTGGGCCAGGGGCTCAAGCTGCCGGTGCAGGCGAAGGAGAAGGCGCTGGAGGCGATCAACTCGCTCTCCTCCATCCTCACCGTCCACTCCGACATCGGGAGCGCATCGGCCGAACTTTTGCCGGGCGACGCCACCCCCTGTTTCCACCTGCTCCCCTACGGCGCCGGACTCAAGGTGGAGCTCTTCGTGCGCCCCTTCTCCGACGCCGGCCCCTACTTCCGCCCCGGCGCAGGCGGCGAGACGGTCATGGCGGAGCTTGAAGGGAAAAGGGTGCAAGCTAAGAGGGATCTGCGCCGGGAGGTGCGGCGCGCCGCCGATGCGGTCTCGGCGTGCCCCGTCCTGCCGGAAGCCGAGGAGAGCGACGCGCAATGGCTGGTCCCCGCCACCGATGCGGCGCTGGAGCTCCTGTTGCAGCTCCAGTCGCTGGGAGACGCGGCACGGGTCGCCTGGCCCGAAGGGGCGAAGTTCAAGGTGCGGCAGGAGGCGGGCTCCGGGCAGTGCAGGCTTGCCATCAAGCGCAACAAGGACTGGTTCGAGCTAGAGGGGGAGATCAGGCTGAACGAAAGGGTGGCGCTCGACCTGCAGCAGCTCGTCCAGCTGGCAAAGGACGCTCCCGGCCGCTTCGTGCCGCTGGGCGACGGCGAGTTCCTGGCACTTTCAGCGCAGCTCAGAAAGCGCCTCGAAGACCTGGTCGCCTTCTCGGAGCCGCACGGCAAGGGTTTCCGCTTCCACCCGCTGACAGCCGGCGCCTTCGAGGAGTTCGCGGGCGAGGCTGGTGCGTTCACCGGCGACCCTCAGTGGGTTGCGCAGTTGCAGAGGCTGCGCGAGGCGCAGGCCTTCCGGCCCGAGCTTCCCACCACGCTGCAGGCGGAGCTGCGCGGCTACCAGGAGGAGGGATTCAACTGGCTGAACCGGCTGGCCCGGTGGGGAGTCGGCGCCTGCCTCGCCGACGACATGGGGCTCGGCAAGACCGTGCAGGCGCTGGCGCAGATCCTGACCATGGCGGCAAAGGGACCGTCGCTGGTGGTGGCGCCGACCTCGGTCTGCCTGAACTGGGAGAGCGAGACGGCGAAATTCGCCCCCACCCTGAACGTCATCGTGTTCGGCGGCGGCAACCGCGCGGGGATCCTCAGGGGGCTCAAACCGTTCGACCTCGTGGTCTCAAGCTACGGCCTGTTGCAGCAGGAGGGCGAACTGCTGGCGGCGGTGAACTGGCAGGCGATCGTGCTGGACGAGGCGCAGGCCATCAAGAACATGGCGACCAAAAGGAGCCAGGCCGCCATGGAGCTGAGCGGCGCCTTCAAGATGGTGGCGACCGGCACGCCGATCGAGAACCACCTGGGCGAGCTCTGGAACGTGTTTCGCTTCATCAACCCGGGGCTTCTGGGCTCGCTGAAGCAGTTCAACGTGAAATTCGCCTCCCCCATCGAGAAGACCCAGGACAAGAAGGCGCGCGCCCGGCTGAAAAAGCTGATCCAGCCCTTCATCCTGCGCCGCACCAAGAACCAGGTCCTCGAAGAGCTCCCCTCGCGCACCGAGATCACCATCAAGGTCGAGATGGGCGAAGACGAGGCCTCGCTTTACGAGGCGCTCAGAAGAAGCGCGCTGGAGACGCTGGCGGGGCTGGGCAAGGTCGAGGGGAGAGGCGAACAGCACCTCAAGATACTGGCCGAGATCATGCGGCTGCGCCGCGCCTGCTGCAACCCGCGCCTGATCCTGCCGGACAGCCCGATCAGCAGCGCGAAGCTCGCCGCCTTCGGCGAGATCGTCGCCGAGCTGCGTGAGAACCGCCACAAGGCGCTCGTTTTCAGCCAGTTCGTAGGTCACCTGGACCTGATACGGCAGTACGTAGAAAAGGTGGGCATCCCGTATCAGTACCTGGACGGCAGCACCCCGCAAAAGGAGCGCAAGAGACGGGTCGACGACTTCCAGGCCGGAGCAGGCGACCTCTTTCTCATCAGCCTGAAGGCGGGCGGCGTCGGCCTCAACCTCACCGCGGCCGACTACGTGATCCACATGGATCCGTGGTGGAACCCGGCCGTCGAGGACCAGGCCTCGGACCGCGCCCACCGCATCGGGCAAAAGCGCCCGGTGACCATCTACCGGCTGGTGACCAAGGGGACCATAGAGGAGAAGATCGTCGGCCTGCACCTGCAAAAGCGGGGTCTTGCCGATAGTCTTCTGGAAGAGAGCGACATGAGCGGCAAGGTGAGCGCGGAAGAGCTCTTGGCGCTGTTGCGCAAAGAGTCTTGAAGCGGCAAGGGGAGTTTTGAACGACGACGGGCCGCCGATCAGGGCGCCCCATTTTTGCAACCAGACGATTTTAAAGGAGCGACCATGGCATTTTCATCCCTTGGCTTGACAGAGGGCTTGCAGCAAGCGGTCGCCCGGCAGAAGTTCCAGCGCCCCTATCCGATTCAGAGCAAAGTCATCCCGGCGATATTGCAGGGGAGAGATCTTTTGGCCATCGCCAAAAGCGGGTCCGGCAAGACCGCCGGCTTTGCCCTGCCGCTGCTGCAGCTCGCCCAAGGCCTGGCACCGGGCGAGCGCCGCAGCCTCAAGGCCTTGATCCTGGTGCCGACCCGGGAACTGGCCGCCCAGATCGGCGAGGTCGTGCAGCAGTTGGGCCGCGACCTGACCCCCATGGTGAAAACCGCTGCGGTGTTCGGCGGAGTTGCCATAAACCCGCAGATGATCGGTATGAACGGCGTCGAATTGCTGATCGCCACTCCCGGCCGCCTGCTCGATCTGGTCGACAGGAACAGCGTGCAGTTGTCATCGCTCGCCGTTTTGGTGCTGGATGAGGCCGACAAGCTGCTGGAGCAGGGTTTTCAGGATGAACTTGAGCGCATTCTGGCACTATTGCCCAAGAAGCGGCAAAACCTCATGTTCTCCGCCACCTTCAGTGAGGATGTGCGGCAACTGGCGCTCGATCTACTGCACGACCCGCTGCAGATCGTCATCGAGCAGCAGGAGGCGGAGCCGGATCTCATCACCCAGGAGATCTATACCGTCGATCCGGCCCGCAAAGGCCCCCTGCTCAGATACCTGATCAAGACCGGCGACTGGCAGCAGGTGCTGGTCTTCACCGCCTCGCAGACGCGGGCCGACAACGTGGTCAAGAAACTGCAGGCAAAGGGGATCAGCGCCGCAACCTTTCATGGCCGCATGACCCAGGGCGGGCGGACCACCGCCCTGGCCGCATTCAAGGCCGGCACGTTGCGGGTGCTGGTGGCAACCGACCTGGCCGCCCGGGGCATCGACATCAAGTTTCTACCCCATGTCGTCAACTACGAACTCCCCAGGTCGCCCGCCGACTTTATCCACCGCATCGGCAGAACCGGTCGCGCGGAATCATCCGGCGTCGCCGTAACCCTGCTCTGTCCTGAAGATCTGCCGCATTTCAGGGTAATCGAGAAGCGGATGCGCAAGCGGCTGGCCAAGACGGACAGCGCCGACCTCGACCTGTCGGGCTACTGAGATCGCCCCACCGGATCACCGGTCACAATCTTCACACCGCTACCCCCTGTGAGAATCATGAATTGCTAGAAGGCTCAGAAAGTGGTACAGCTGCGAACGCATGTTTTTTCGCTAATCATCTTACCCTCTAAATACGGTGACTTGCTACCATGACCAAATCGAGAGAAGGCGCCCAAGCCAATCTGGAGAATTTGTATCGGATTTTTACCGTCCCGGAAGCCCCCGATTCCACTCTGGGCCGCATCGATCAGGCCATTTCCGATGACCTGATGGGGTTTTTGCAGGAGCATATCGTCGCCGTCGAGCGCGATCTCGATGAAATCGAGGGGGATTTTTCCCAGGCCCGCATCCCGGAGGATCCCACCTTCGTTTCGGAGTACACGGAATTTCTCAAGGAAAAACTTGTTTCCCAGTCGGTGCACACCGCATCGCCGGGGTTCGTCGGGCACATGACCTCCGCATTGCCCTACTTCATGCTCCCCCTCTCCCGTATTCTGACCGCCCTGAACCAGAATCTGGTCAAGGTGGAGACCTCCCGCGCCTTCACGCCGATGGAACGGCAGGTGCTGGCCATGCTGCATAGACTGATCTATAACGGCAGCGACGATTTTTACAAGAAGTGGATTCAGAACAACAGGTACGCCCTGGGCGCCTTCTGTTCGGGAGGGACCATCGCCAACGTCACCGCCCTTTGGGCGGCCCGCAACCGCCTCTGCGGACCCTCGGGCGCATTCAAGGGGATAGCGCGGGAAGGGTTGATCAAGGCTCTGCAGCACCTGGACTGCCGAGGCCTGGCCGTTTTGGTGTCGCGCCGCGCGCATTATTCGCTGGGCAAGGCAGCCGACCTTTTGGGCATCGGACGGGATAACCTGATCGCCGTTGAGACGGACGACAACAACCGCATCGACCTGAAGCGGCTTCGGGAGCAGTGCGCCAGGCTGCGCGACGAGGGGATCCGCCCTTTGAGTCTCGTCGGCATCGCCGGCACCACCGAAACGGGCAACGTCGACCCGCTGGAGGCGTTGGCCGATCTGGCCGCGGAGTTGGGCTGTCACTTCCATGTGGATGCCGCCTGGGGCGGACCGACCCTGTTTTCCGAGACCTACCGGGGACTTTTGCGCGGCATAGACCGGGCCGACTCGGTGACCATCGATGCCCACAAGCAACTCTATGTGCCAATGGGCGCCGGAATGGTGCTGTTCAAGGATCCCACCACCCTCTCCTCCATCGAACACCACGCCGCCTACATCATCCGCCGGGGTTCGAGGGATCTGGGGAGCCGCACCCTGGAAGGCTCACGCCCCGGCATGGCCATGCTGGTGCACGCCGGACTCTCCATCATCGGCCGCAAGGGGTACGAACTGCTCATCGACCAGGGCATCGAGCGCGCCCGCCGCTTCGCCCGGCTCATCGACGCCCATCCCGACTTCGAACTGGTGTCCGAGCCCGAACTCAACATCCTGACCTACCGCTACATCCCGGCCCGGGTGCAACAAGCCCTGGCCGAAGCCCCGGCGGAGCGCGCGGCCCGCATCAACGAACAGCTTGATAAAATCATCGAAACCATACAGAAACGCCAGCGTGAAGCCGGAAAAACCTTCGTCTCCCGCACCCGTATCGCCCCGGGCCGCTACAAAGGCGACACCATCACCGTCTTCCGCGTGGTTTTTGCCAACCCTCTGACCACCGGGGAAATTCTCGCTTCCGTCCTCGAGGAGCAATGCGAGATCGCGGCCCAACCGGACATACAGGTTCTGTTGCGGCAAATCCAGGAAGCAGAGGCGTAAATGAAGAAACAGTTTTGTAGGTGGGATGGCGATACCCTGGTGCTTGATATTCTAGGCACCCCAAATGCCAAACGCGACGCCATTGGCAAGGTGAAGGGGCATCAGCTTTGTGTCAGTGTAACTGCAGTCCCCCGCGCAGGGCGGGCCACCGATCACATGGTGCGATTTCTGGCTGACGAATTTGGCGTGTCGGTCGGCGACATCGAGGTTGTGTTCGGGCGCATGAATGTTAACAAGCAGCTCCGGATCAGGGCGCCCAAGCGCCTGCCGACAGTCATCGGACAGCAGGAATTGTACTAGGTTACGAGTTAGCTTAAATGGTTAATTCTTTTTCCTTTTACCTGCTCTCGACCCCCACACTTCCTGATTTCAGCCATTACACTCAGAACATAAAATACCTTCATCCACTTCTTACCTGATATACACATACAGACAAAAGGTGTCATAGACTTGAGGGATATCAGTCACAGATGGCCAATGTTCTGGTAAAACCTTGCCTGCTGATTAATGGCAGAACTCTGCGAAAAAACCCACACCGCCACCCCCCTTGCCCCCTGCAATTAATATAAAAAATTAATTCAATAAAACCCTCGAATTTACCGATAAACATTGTAAAACATACTATCCGAATAGAGCATACCTGGTAAATCAGGGATACTCTAATCTCGGCCCTCGTTCCAGGCGATGGGCAACTCCGAATTCAAACACGGAAGACGCTTCGATGAGCCGCCCCGACCGTTGGGGCGCTCAGGAGTTGCCTGTCACAACACACTGGACTTGAAACATGTCAGAAATCCTCTTCATAGCGAGCGACCCCTGCATACGGGAACTGATCGACAATCTGCAGCCCCTGGTGGAGACGCCGGTCCACCTGGAAACCGACTACACCAGCGGCGTGAAGAGGATCTTCGACAACCTTCCTGCCGCGGTCTTCATACAGCGCAGGATCGGGGAGCTGACCTGTGACCAGTTGGTCGGCAAGGTCAGGATGCTCCTCGAAGGGAAGGCGGTCCCGGTGATCCTCTTGTCGGATGAAGAGGTGATGTCCTACGCCGTCTTTTCCGAGTATGAGGCGTGCTTCGACCTGTGCCTGCCGACGGTAGAACTCACCCGGCAGGTCCGGCAGTTGCTGCAAACGCTCCCCCGGGTCGCCTGGAAGGGTGCTGACGCGCAGCCGCCGTTAAGCAAAGAGAGCGAGCCGGAAACCGTCGAGAGCTCCCTGCCGGCTGCTTCGCCCCCTGCCACGCCGATCTCCTGCATCGACCAGGATGGCGACAGCGACGGTCCGGGCACGACCACAGCTGTCGATCAAGTGATTTTCGAGGTATTCCACCCAAGCGATCCGCCTGACGCTGCCAGCCAGAGCCGAGACTCAGAATCGGAACGGGTGAGCTTCCTTATGGATGATGCGCCTCTTGACCTCTTCGACACAGAACCGCTACCGGCACCCCCGGGAGGAGATCCCGGCCAGGAAGTCACCCAACCGGCGCCCTCCTTGCAGCCAGCCGCAGCTGCTCCGCAAAAGCCTGTTACGGATCGGGGCCGGATCGAGAAGTCGGACCCGGCCCAGTTGTTCGGAAGCATGTCCGACTCATCGGTCGAGCCGCCCCGCACCACTGCCCGGGGAAATGAACCGAAGCCGGTGCGCGAAGGGGGGTCCCCTGCGGGGGACCGGAAAACTTCCGCCACCAAAAATGGAGATCGCGCTGCTTCGGCGCCCGGCCCGGCGCGGCAAAGCATCGCCCGGGGAGCCTCGGCGCGGCACAAACATACGCCGGCAGGTGACGACCTCCCCGAAGCTGCAGCCACGGCGCTCGGCGTCCAAACAAAGGCGACCCGCCCCTATGGTAAACTCGTCCGCTGCGCCCTGCTCTTGCTGTGCGTCTTTCTCCTTATCGCCTCGCTGGACCTTTTTCTCACCAGCCACCCGGTGGCGGGCATCAGGGGGATCAGCCGGGGCATGATCGGCAACGGCTCTGCTGCGCCTGCTCCGGTTTCCCCCCCACCCGCAGCGGAGCCGTTGCCAAAGTTTATCCCCCGGGTGGCACCGGATCAGCAGTACGCGGCGGGCCATCCGGGCTGGGAGCGCTACCAGGCGGATGAGCTGGAGTACCTGGTCTACCGGGAACACGGGAGGATCAGGGCGGTCCAGGTGGTAAGCCGGCAGCGCGAGGCGATCACCCTCCCCTTCCTGAACACCTGCATCCGGGTCAGCACCGGCCAGGGACAGCACACGGTCCAAAGAACGGAGCTGCGCGGCAGCCTTCAGGTGGAAAGCGGCACCCTGCAAAACGGCTGCGAATTCGCCGTCTATCGAGAGGCCGCGGGAGGCGAGATTCGAGGCTTCGTCCTCTCCTTTCCGGGCTAGGGTCAGTCCCGTACAACGGCGCCAAAGTGAGCGCCCTATTGCGCCGCTGCCCCGCAACCAGGCCCAGCCGATCAATATGTGATGCAATTCCAGACGGAGCGTTTATGCCGACTTTCCCTGCAGCCAAGCATCTGTGGCACCCCCTGCTCGCTCTGGTCATGCTCCTCGCCGCGCCAGCCACCTCGCAGGCCATCGATCCGAAATTCGAGCTGGATGCCACGGCACTCGGCAAGAGATACGCCATCCCCCCCTCCCCTTCGGCAGCCAAGCGGCAAACGGCCGCCGAGGGTCCCCGTGAAAAGATGTCGAGCTACACCTTGAAACGGGGCGATGACCTCAAAAGGGTGCTCTCCAGGGAGTACGGCGTCAGGGGGGCGCGGGCTGAAGCTCTGCTGCAAAGGGTTGCGCAAGTCAACAACATCAAGGACATCCGTTCCCTGAAGACCGGCTCGACCATCATGATCCCCGCCGAGCCGCTCCCCGCGCCGAAGAGCGCCCGGACGCGCCCCCGGGCTCGGCACAGCAAGGCCGTCAGGACTGCGCTTCGCGCCACCTCTTCCGGAGAACGGACAACCCCGGTGAACCAGACGCGGGAGGCGGACGCCGTGGTGGCGCAGGCCAGGGAGATCTGGAATCGGCTGGTCCCCCCCGACGGAACCCGCGGCTTCGAACAGTTCGACTACCTTTCCAATTCCTTCTCGCTGTCACTGGACCCAGAAAGGTATCCGACGCTTGCGGCACAGGACGGAGGCAGCATCCTGATGGACGGCCGCGGAACCCTGCCGGCGCTGGTCAAGACCCTGATCCGGGAAGAGAATCCGCAGGTCAGGATCGTTTCCGACCCCCCCGCATACCGGCAGAGATTCTACCGTTCCCTTTTGAACGCGGCCCGGTTCTACAGCTTCGAGGAGGATTTCTCCGTCCATTTCGGCGCCGACCCGCAGATCACGGTGCGCGCCGACTTCAAGATCGAGAAAAGCCCCGACAGCCTGATGCGGCAGGAGATCACCCTTTTGAACGTGTCGAAGAACCGGCGCGCCACCCCGCAGGGGCTGGTCACCCTGCTTGCCGAGCACGGGTTCCAGCTGGTGGAGGCGGGCTCTCCCTCCTACCGGGGGCCCGGAGGGGGGGGCGGCCTGCTGTACCGGGTCACCGAGGAGAAGCCGGTCAAGATCCTCGACTCCTTTCTCGACGCGCTTGCCGTCCCCTTCGAAACGGGGCAAAGCATAGACCTGTACGCCCGGGACAACATCGGGGTACGGCTCGAGGTGCCGGTCGACCGGTACTTTGCATACAAGGGCCGGCGCTACGTGGCCGCGCTCTTCAACGGGGATCCGGTCAACTACACCCTGATCCGGCTCCTGGAGACCAAAGGCTACCGTGTCATCATGCTCGAGGAGGATGACGACCTGCAGACCATCGCCGACCAGCTGCTGCCGAGCCTGCAACTGCCGGGCAGATACGAGGAGCACGAGCTCTGGCCGCTGCGCGACGCGGGTTACGGAGTCCGGATCTCCGGGGTGAGCATCCGCGGCAACGGACGCGGCGAGAACATCTTTGTCACAGACCGCCCGCTCGACCAACTGGTGCGGGAACTGGCCGAGTCGAACGGCTACCGCCTTGGCGGCAGGTAAAGAACGGGGAGAGGTGTTTCACCGCGATTGACCCTGTCTCAGGGAACGGCAATGGCTGTTGCATTCAAGGTAACCGCCGACTGTGCCAATGCCCGGCCGGTCATCCTGGCACCGGTATTGAGAGATATCAGCGTTTGACTCAGTATGACCCCCTTGAAGTCGGCCGCCGTTCCAAGAGTCGCCTGGCCGGCGACCTGCCAGAAAATGTTCTTGGCCTGTGCACCGCCGCTCAGGGTGATACGGGCACTGTTGTTGACGGTGAGGTCCTTTGCTATCTGGAAGATCCAGACGTCATTTGCTCCACCAGAGAGGGTGACGCCGGCACTTGTTATCAGAACTCCGGTGCCCCACTTGTAGAGACCGGGAACGAGTGTCAGCCCGCTTATGTCTCCGGCACCCAGTTCGGTGAAATCAGGCAAGGTTCTGCCGGCGGCGTCGGTGAACGCGGTTTGCATGTCGCTTACTGCCGCCGTCATCTTGGCCGGAGTAGGCGTTGCATAGTTGGACGCATAGACTTTCCCGGTTACCAGGGACGATATAGAGAAGGTATTGGTCGAATCTGCGATCAGTCCGAATCCGGTTACGAAGCTCGCGGCGGCAGGACTCACACCGATGTCTCCAACAACTGCGGTGGTTCCAGTGGTTGAGACCCCTGTTTTGGCAAGAATCACGAAGTTTCCGGCGCTGCGGAGGTTTACCGGCAAGAGAACTTTCGCGACGCCCGGCCGCACTTTAATGGCGTTCATGTTGACCCTGCCGTTTCGCAGAATCACCTGACCGAGAATCGTCGTTGTACTTCCCGGAATTTGTCTGAACGAACTGTCGCACCCCCCCATGAGGCTGACATCGCCCGGCACCCGGTTATTTGCCAGCAGGGGGCCGGCAATGGTAGCGCCGGTGATCTTGATGACATCACCATCCACCGCGGCATCGTAGGCCGGCTGAACAGTCGAATAGGAACCGGCTCTACCTGCTATCTGCGCCCCCGATGAAGTTGCGGTGCTGCTTACCGACTTGCCCACACCATCGTCAGAGCAAACGGCTTCATCACGATCGGGATATTTCACGATCTTGCACTCGGTAGCCCCAAAGGCCTGAGATTGTGAAAGCAGTATCAGCAAACATACGAAGATGACATTTTTCATTTATTTTCCCCACGGATTTAAAGCCTGAACTGACTCTCCGGCTTAACGCCTTCATTGAGAATTATCGCCTCGACCCTTCTGTTTTGCTGCTTGCCGGCCTCGGCACTGTTGCTCGCCAGCGGATATTTCTTGCCGTATCCGATGGTGACGATGCGCTCACTGGCCGCACCTCGTTTTACCAGGGAACTTTTTACCGATGCGGCGCGCTGCTCGGAAAGTCCCTGGTTGTACCCATCGCTGCCGATGCTGTCGGTATGCCCTTCCACCAGCAGATTGCGGTTCTGGTTTTTCTGCAGGAACTCGGCAAGCTTATCCATACTGCGCTGGGCGCTGGCGTTCAGATCGGACTTGCCGGTGGCGAACAGCACGTCACCTATGGTCAGCACGATGCCCCGGTCGGTCAACTGACCCTGCAGATCAGACAATTCCTTCATCAGCAGGGCTAGTTCCGCCCTTGATCTCTCCGCGGCTCTCGCCTGAGCCTGTGCCTCGAGCTTTGCCTTTTCTGCCTCCCTGGCTTTTGCATCGGCCTGTGCACTTGCCAGCGCGGCCTCCTGGGCCTGGATGTCGGCCATTATTCTGGCCCGCTCGGCCTCGCTTGTCGCAGCACTCAGCTTAAGTCTGGCGCGCTCCAGTGCGGCACCCATTCGATCGAGATCCTGCTGCAGCAGTCTTTGTTCCAGCTGGCTTTTCAAAAGCAATACCTCGGCCTTTTCCTGGCCCAGTCTGACCAGTTCATTGCGCGCCACGACCCCCTCGGCCAAAGCCACCGAGGTATTCGATTTACGCTCAGCCATGTAGGCAAGGCGGGAGGTTTCGTCGAACAGGACCTTTTTCTCATTTTCATCGTACCCCCTGGCAGGATCCACGAGGCTCGGGGAGTACGGTTTCTTTCCCGCCTGTTCCGCTTGCTGCAAGGTCTTTTCTGCATCGATGAGGGTTTTCATGGAGTACGTCTCCACATCGGGATTGCCCTTTGCCTGGCCATAGGCGATCCGGGCCTGTTCCAGGCGATCCTTGGCGATCTGCTCGCCAGGGGGAACGGCAGCGGCGCACCCGGAAAGAGCAGCTATCATGGAAGCGGCGAGGCTGGCAACCCTCAACCGGGTTGAAAAACGACTGACGTTCATATCTTAAATCCTCCTATTGGAATGGCGGCTGTTATTGCCGGCCCGGCATGCTCGCAATTTCGGCGCGCAGCGTCTGAATGGTTTCGCGTAGTTGCAGGGCGTCCTTTTTGGCCTTTTCAGTGGGGGCCTTGGCCCGCGCATAATCGGCATCCACCATGGCCTCATCGACGAACCTGGCAGCGGACACCATGTCCTGGCCCCTCACAGCCGACCTGGCCGACTCCAGCTTGGCTTCAGCGGACTTGAGGGGGTCCGGGGCATAGACCTCGGCCCCTGCCGTTTTAGCTGCGTTGATATGCTCCTCGACCTGGGAGAAACGGGGGCTGACCGTGTCCTTTGTCGCACATCCGGCCGCCATGCATAGTCCCAGAGCAGCCAGTCCCGTTGCGAAATACCGCGAAGCCATGTTTCTCTTCATATAATCTCCTTGTCTTTTTAACTGCAAACGGTGGCAGCAGCGTCGGCTGTGACCGGATCGTGTTAGGCGTAGGTTGCAAATGGCCGGCCAAAACCCACATGATTTCGAAACCTTGGCATTACCGTTTGACAACGGGGCCTTGGGGTGGCGAAGGAGAGGTCCGGGCGGGCTGAGGCAGCTGCCTTGCCCTCAGCATTTGGCGTAACCTCAGCATGCTGAGGGAAGCGGCTGAGGGGCACGCGATGGAAGGGTGGGGAGTGAATTTGACCGGGTGCGGCAGGGGATCGTTACAGTTTTGGCTCACTCGACATCGAGCGAAGACGCAGGATCAGGAGAGGGTCCTGGGCATTGCCAGCCCGGGTACCGTACGCATGGCGCAGGCGGCGCGGAGCCGGCCGTCCCGAACCTATATCTGACTTGAAGGTAAAGGCGAAGCGGCTGGAGATTGTCCCCGAATCTAACCAGTAATCCTAAAAGAGCGAATTTACCACGAGCGCTGAAATCGCATCCCGATGAAGTCCGGACCGACTACCGGGGCCAGATGCGTGGCGAGTTCCGGGGTGACGAACAGCTTGCCGACGCCGTAGGCTATTACGCCCGAGGCGATAACATCGCGCCAGTGATGATGGTGGTTGTCGACGCGGTTGTAGGCGACGTATCCCGTCAAAAGCCAGGCAGGAACGCCGTATTGCCAGCCGTAGCGCTCCTGAAGGAAGGAAGCTCCCGAGGCGACGAAGGCCACGTGCCCGGAGGGAAAGCCGTACCCGTTGCCGGTGGGACGCTCGCCCAAACTCGTCTCGTTGAAACCGAGCCGAGCCACCGAGGTCAGCGCCTGGTTAGCCAGGACGTTGCGCAGCCACTGTTTTTCACCCTCGGTATCCCCCTTGAAAAAGGCGAGGGCGAAGGCGGAACCCGGAATTACACCGGTAAGGATGTCTCCGATGAGGCTCGTGTCCTGCTGGGCCCTGGCAATGGTGCTTGTGCCTAGCAGACAGAAGATTACGGCGACAACCGCTAACGAGCAGTGAAACCTTGGCATGTGAACCTCCTTGGCATGTTCGAACGACGGCAGAGCAGAACCGCCTCTCCAAATTTCATATCAGGTCGTATCTTGACGGCGTCCTGTTTGTCATACTGCTGCGGCTCTCGTTCCCCATGGCAAAAAGAGTGGCTGAACGCGCGCACCGCCTTGAACCGGTAACAGGCAGGTCGACCAGTCCGCGGCCCGCCTTGGCACAGCGGGGCAAATGCCCGCGACTTCAGTGGTCACCGGGTTCGCGCCATTCGACCGCACCGAAATGGGTGTCTCCCAAAAAGGTGTAGACGAGACTCACGGTCCCGTCACTTTGGTGTCGGCTTGGGGCGGTGCCGTACATGGCGTCGCGGGTCGATTTCACGTACTGGACGCCGATGCCGTGGCGGCCGTAGACGCGGACGTTCAAATTCGAGCTGGCGCGGAAGATACGTTCCGAACCTCTCGCGTCATCGGAGCCAGTGCCGCTCACGTAGTAACCGCGACCGGCCAGCTCCAGCACGGTTCTGTCGCCAAAGAGCAGGCGAAGCGCCAGGAGCCCCTGCGGCGTGGCTCCGAAGTGGTAATCCCTCTCGCCGCTTGGCTGGGAGACACCCGCGGCACCGAAGCCTACCCCTCCAAGCAGGGAGCCCTGCAGCGCCACGCCGGGCGCAACCCAGTACTGGCCGGTGGTGCCCAAGGAGAGTGCCGTGGAGGAGACCCGGAAGATGGACGGGGAAATATAGTCGTAGCTGCCGTAAAGCCCCCAGATGCCGCGGTAGTCGTTGCCGGCCTCGTATTGCCTGCCGTAAAGCAGGCCCCGCAACATCACGTTTTCCAGGGGGTTGGACGAGTTGGCCAGGGCGCTTATCTGGAAATCGAAGTAGTCCAGAGGGCGCTTGTAGGTATAACCGGGCTTGCCCGGCAGACCGTAGGACATGCCGAAGTCGAGGATGGCGTCTTTGGAGCTCCCGTCCAGGCTTACCCCGGCCCGGAAGCGCCAGAAAGTCGCGGGGTCGTAGTTGGGAAAAACGGTTTTCAGCCGATCACCGAAGGCGTACCGGTTAAAGGCGGTGGGCGGCGAGATGATCGCCGCGCCGACCTCGCGCCAGGCACCGGTCCTGACGCGCTGGTCCTGCAGCACCAGTTGCGACATCCGGAACAGCGCCTCTCCCAAAAGGCTCCCCGCGTTGCCGGTCGTGACGAGATCGTTGATCGACGGGTTGCCGGTTTCACCGGCCATTTCCCACATGAAGCTCCCGACGTTGCTGTAGGCCAGCGACTCCCAGAAGTTCAGGCCACTTGAGCGCGCCAGTCCGTACATGGTGGCCCCCTCATAGGGATGGCCGAATTGATTGACGTTGAAGGGGTCCTTGTCGAAGACCCAGTGCTGCTCTCTTAGGTGTTCCCAGATGCTTGAGCCGGTTGTACCGTAGACCTTTTTGCCGTCCTCGGTCTGGTCCGAGTAGGCAATCCGGTCGTAGATGTGCAAAAGTCCCAGGAAGCCCGGAATCTCGAGAGCAGGGATGAGGTAGCTTTTGCCCGCTCCGGTCTCCCAGGAAAGCACGTTTCCCGGATGGAGGCCCGCTTTGGCCGCTTTCTCGTCAGGCCCGGTCGCGTCGATGGGATTGGGCTCCTGCACCTTGTCGCGCCGCAGGTTGGAGTCACCGCCAGGCGCCCCGGGCCGGGGTGGCGACTCGGGTGTTTTTTTCTGCAACTCGAAGCCCGGAACGTCTTTCGGGGTGGCCTGGGTGCCAGCCGGCGGCTCGGCGTTGGCGAATCCCGCGCCAGCGGGGAGCAGCATGGCCAAGGCCAGCGTCTTCAGGGTCCTGCGTAACGTGCCTGAGCTGTGCATGTCGTTCTCCGCGGTCAGTCAGCTTTGAGATAAATTTCCCCTGCAAAACAACAATGACACTGTTCTAAGAAGGCTCCCCGGTCCCGGCACCTGCTGGTTGCCGATGCCGGGGAGCCGCTCCCGGAAAGCAAACTTTGCCTCCCTGCTACCTACGGTCCCCACCACGACCATCACCACGACCATCATGGCCATCGCGCCCGTCATGACCGCGCCCATCGCGTCCGTCATGACCGCGCCCATCGCGTCCGTCGTGACCGCGCCCACCGCGATGCTCGCCACGTCCTCCACCATCAGGGCGGTGCGATTTGCCCCGGTAGTGATCCCTGTCTCTCGAGTAGCCGCGATATTCGCGGTCGCGGTACTCGTGGATGCGGGCGATCCTGTGCCCGCGCAGTTCGCGGGGCAGGTCCCGACGCCACACCCTTCTCAATTCACCGCCGTAGGTGGGTGTGCGGTACCAGCCGCCCCCTCTAAAGACGTAGTAGGCACCGGAGACGTAAAACATGTCGTAGGGTACGCCGACGGCCACGCCAAAGCCCAGTTCGGGCGGATAGAGGAATTCAGGTGGTTGCGAGATAACGAACGCCGGTCCTCCCACATTGATGCGGAAAGAAACGTCAGCCGCCTGTGCCACTGAGGCGGTCTGAAAGAGGACAACTGCCGATGCGACTGCCAAGAGCTTCATCATGTTATTCATTCTCCATTTGTGGTGAAATTGCATCCTTTACATCTGCAGCCATGTAGCAACTATCGAACCGGATAAAATACCGGGCGGGAGTTTAAGTGCATACGGTTGATTGTACTCATTAATCTGCAGATAAAAAGTACAGGCCGAAAAAAAAACGTCATACGAACCCGTCATGTTTGGCATATAGCGCCAAATATGACGGATCAATGCGGTTTGATGCGGATGGCTCGTCAAGATTCGCCAGTCGGACAGCCAACTATCGGGACCTGCGGCGCACTCCGTTTTCGGCGCCGCTTCGCGGCCCCCTCCCCCGGTTCCCCCCCGCGGCGCGCTGTGCGTCACCTCCAACCAACTTACAAACAGCGTTTACATCACCTACCCCCCGTAATTCCGGCCGACTGCGATAATTACAAATTTATAAGCATATTTCTCTACATCTTTTTTTTGCAGCGCCGATGATACCACTACATCGGCAGATCCATACTACTAGCTTCATTTTTTGCTGGATCCAATCGGTATTAAGCAAACGCAGCGCACCCAAAAATGTATACAAAAGTTTTTTTAACCAACGGGAGGTAACAGCATATGGCTGGCAAGATCAAGAGCATGATCGACTCGATTATCGAACAAAGAGCGAAGGACAATGTCATGTTGCAGGGCGTAATCAGGACCAAGCTGATGCTCAAGGGGATCGATCCGAAGAAGTACACCCATCAGTCGGATGACGATCCCGCGATAATCAGCAAGCTGGAAGCACTGGTGAAGGATTTTAAATAATATAACCGTTAAGGAGATAACAGCATGAATATAGTATCGGCATATTCAACCAAAGAATCAGTAGAGTCCGTGGTACAGGATCTTCAGGAACAGTTCAAGGGGCTGGACGTGAAGATGGTCGTCTATTACTCATCCTCCGTGCACGACCCGGAAACGATCAGCCGGAAGATGCAGGAAGCCTTCCCCGCAGCGACGGTCTTCGGCTGCTCCACCGCCGGCGAGATCGCAAGCGGCAAGATGCTGAAGAACTCGGTGACGGCCATGGCCTTCAACGCGGAGGCGATAGAGGAGGTCGAGGTCGCCGTCGTGGAAAACGTGCAGGACGACGCCGGGGTAGAGCAGGCCTTTGCCCGTTTCGAGAAGAAATTTGGCAAGCCGATGCTCGACCTGAATCCGAAAAGCTACGTCGGCATCATACTGGTGGACGGGCTTTCCGGAGCCGAGGAAAGGGTCATCGACAAGATCGGCGACCTGACCGACGTCACCTTCATCGGCGGGTCGGCCGGCGACGATCTGAAATTCCAGGCGACCCACGTCTACGCCAACGGCAAAAGCTACTCCAATGCCGCGATACTGGCGCTTTTGAAGCCGGCCACCGAGTTCTCCTTCATCAAGACGCAGAGCTTCAACGCGCTGTGCAAAAAGCTCGTGGTCACCAAGGCCGACGAAGCCAAGAGGGAGGTCATCGAGTTCGACCACCAGCCCGCGGCGGCGGCCTATGCCGAGGCGCTGGGGATTCCGGTCGAGGAGGCAGCCGGCCGGTTCATGCACAACCCGGTCGGTCTCGTCATAGACGGGGAACCGTACGTGCGCAGCCCGCAGCAGATCAAGGAGGGCTGCATGCTGTTTTACTGCGGCGTGGTCGAGGGGATGGAACTCTCCGTCCTGGAGTCCACCAACATCATCGAGGACACCAGGAAGGCCCTCGACGAGGCCAAGGCGAAACTGGGGAGCATCTCCGGCCTGATCAACTTCAACTGCATCCTGCGCACGCTGGAACTCGAGCAGAAGCAGGCGACCGACGAGTACGGCGCGCTGTTCGCCGACTTTCCCACCATCGGTTTCAGCACCTATGGCGAGCAGTTCATCGGACACCTGAACCAGACCGCAACCATGCTGGTGTTCAAATAGAGGACCGTTCGCCGCGTTCACCCTCCCCCTGCCCCTCCCATCAAGGGAGGGGGGCTTTGGGTCCGCTCTCCGTAATGGGAAGGTGGCTAGGGTCCCCTCTCCGTAATGGGAAGGTGGCTAGGGTCCCCTCTCCGTAATGGGAAGGTGGCTAGGGTCCCCTCTCCCTAATGGGAAGGTGGCTAGGGTCCCCTCTCCCTAATGGGAAGGTGGCTAGGGTCCCCTCTCCATAATGTGGAAGGTGGCTAGGGTCCCCTCTCCCTAATGGGAAGGGGGCTTAGGGCCCCCTCTCCCCAATGGAAGGTGGCTTAGGGCCCCCTCTCCCCTTGTGGGAGAGGGCTGGGGAGAGGGGTAGAGATGGGTAGATTCCAAAAGCAAGACCAGAGGTGTTTGTTATGTCATTTACGGACCAGAAAATCGGAGTGAAGCTCGGGATGGTGTTCGGGTTCCTGCTGCTCATGATCGTTACCCTCATCTGCCTGGGGCTGGGCAGCACCAGAAAAGTGCACGGCTCTGTCGAGCAGATCGCCAAGGGGAACTACCTGAAAACGGTGCACGCGCTGCAGGCTTCCCAGGCGCTCAACGATCTTTCGTCATCTATCAGGATGCTGGTCCTCTTGAAGGACGAAGCCGGCATAGCAAAGGAAAAGCAGAAGATCGAGGAGGCCAGGGGGCGCTACCGGGAGGCCATGAAGAAGCTGGAGTCAAGCGAGACCGCAGGCAGGGGGCTGGAGCTGATCCAAGCCGCCAAGGCGGCCATCGTGCCGGCCTCCAAGGCCAACGACGAGGTGGTGCAGCTCGCCCTGGACCAAAAGCAGGACCAGGCGAGCGCCCTGCTGCTGCAGGCGATCCCCCTGACCCAGAAGGTCCAGGACGCCTTCGACGAGCAGGTGAAGTTCCAACAGCTGCAGGTGGACGCCTCCTACCAGGCATCGGTCGCCGTCTACCAACGCGCCAAACTGCTCCAGCTCGGCACCGGGGCCGTTGCCATCATCCTCGGGCTGCTTGCGGTCAGCTTACTGACCCGCAACTTCTCCACGCGGATCAGGCGCGTCGCCGACACCATGAGCCGGGTGGCCGACGGCGACTTGACGGTACAGCTGCACATCTACGCCGAGGACGAGATCGGCATGCTGGGCAAAAGCATCAACCGCATGCTGGAGTCGACGGCAAGCATGATCACTTCCATCAGCAACACCGCCACCGAACTGACATCTGCGGCGGAGATGCTCTCGGCCGGCAACGAGCAGATCGCCATCAGTTCGGAGGAGGTCGCGTCGCAGACCGGCACGGTCGCCACGGCCAGCGAGGAGATGTCGGCCACTTCCATGGAAATAGCCCAGAACTGCTCGCTGGCGGCGGAGAGTTCCCGGCAGGGGCTTGAGCTGGCGGTGCAGGGGGTGGCCGTGGTGCAGCAATCGGTTGCCGGCATGAACCGGATCGCAGAGAAGGTGAAACAGTCGGCGGCCACGGTGGAGAGCCTGGGCGCCCGATCGGACCAGATCGGGGAGATCGTGGGGACCATCGAGGATATCGCGGACCAGACCAACCTCCTGGCGCTGAACGCGGCCATCGAGGCTGCCCGGGCGGGCGAGCAGGGGCGCGGCTTTGCCGTGGTCGCCGACGAGGTGCGCGCCCTCGCGGAGCGCACCACCAGGGCGACCAAGGAGATCGGCCAGATGATACGGGTGATCCAGGGGGAGACCAGGGGTGCGGTGGCGGCCATGAAGCAGGGCGTGGACGAGGTGGAGCAGGGAAACTCCGATGCAGCCAAGTCCGGCGAGGCACTGGGGAACATCCGCAACCAGATCAACGCCGTGGCCGAGCAGATCAACCAGATAGCGACCGCGGCCGAGGAGCAGATGGCCACCACATCCGAGATCACCAACAATATCCAGCAGATAACCGAGGTGGTCCAGATGAGCGCCAGCTGCTCGCACGATTCGGCCGAAGCCGCCAGGAACCTGTTGCGGCACTCGGACGAGTTGCACCGCATGGTCAAGCGGTTCACCCTGGCCGCCTGAAACGCCCCCGTTGCCAAGGGGCAGGAGCACGCCGGGCAGACGGGAACAACACGCGCCGGCAGGACCGGCAAAAATACATTTAAGTAAAGGAACAGGACTTGGGCATGGAAAATCTGAAGGTTGGCGTAAAAATCATGGTCGGTTTCGTCATTGCTGCAGTACTTGGAGGGGTCGGATGCTACGCCGCCCTGCACGGCTCGGCTTCATTCGCGCTGGTCGCCGGCGCGACGGCATTTCTTGCCACCATAGCCCTGGGCGCCTATGTCTCGCGCAGCGTCGCCCTCCCGATGCGGCATCTGGTCGCCGCCCTGGAAAAGGTGGCGGACGGCGACCTCGACGCCGAGCTACAAGCGTCGGGGGGCGACGAATTCGCCGCGCTGGCGAAGACGGTGCACCGGATCGCGGCGGCCGAGAAAGAGGCGGCGCAGGCGCTGCAGATGATCTCCCGGGGTGAACTGGAGCTGTCGCTTAAGCCGCGCTCGGCCGGGGACCTTCTGGCCGACAGCGTCGCCGCCGCAGCTGCCACCCTGCGCCGCCTGGTCGCCGAAACGGGCGCCCTGACCGACGCCGTGGCGGGTGGGGCCGGCCTGAGCCGCGCCGACGCCCCTCCGCTCCCCGGCTCATTCGGCAGCCTGGTCGGCGGGGTCAACGCGGCGGTCGATCTCCTGGCACGAAGCGTCCAGGAGGGTCGCGACACCATCCAGCTGCTCACCGAGAAGAACGACTGGTTCGGCGCCATCGTCGACGCGGTCCCCTTCCCGATCCACGTCACCGACAACGACATGAACTGGACCTTCATGAACAAGCCGTTCGAAGAGCTCCTGGTCCGGGAGGGGCGCATCAGGGACCGCGACAGCGCCATGGGGCTTGCCTGCAAAAACGCGGCCGCCAACATCTGCAACAACGAGGGGTGCGGCATCAAGCAGCTCCACAAGGGGGTGAACGAGAGCTTCTTCGACTGGTGCGGTTCGGAGTGCAAGCAGGACACCTCGTACCTGGTGAACAGCAAGGGGGAGAAGATCGGCTACGTCGAGGTGGTGACCGACCTGACGGCCATGATCAGAAACCGCGATTACAGCAAGGTCGAAGTGGAGCGGATGGCGGACAACCTGACCCGGCTCGCCCTGGGCGACCTCGACCTCAACCTGCAGGTGGCGGAGGCGGACGAGCATACCGCCCTGGCCCGGGAAGACTTCCTGAAGATCAACGCCAGCCTGGCGCGGGTCAAGGACGCGGTCGGCGCCATGATCGAGGATACCGAAACGCTGGTGGGAGCGGCGCTTGACGGCAAATTCCAGACCCGGGTCGACGCCTCCCGGCACCAGGGCGACTACCGCGCCATCGTCGACGGCGTGAACAAGACCCTCGACATGGTGGTGGACAAGAACGACTGGTACGAGGCGATCATCGACGCGGTCCCCTTCCCGATCCACGTCACCGACAACGACATGATGTGGACCTTCATGAACAAGCCGTTCGAAACGCTGCTGGTCCGGGAGGGACGCATCAAGGACCGGGTCTCGGCGCTGGGGCTTCCCTGCAGTAACGCCGCCGCCAACATCTGCAACAACGAGGGGTGCGGCATCAAGCAGCTCCACAAGGGGGTGACGGAGAGCTTCTTCGACTGGTGCGGCTCGGGGTGCAAGCAGGACACCTCGTACCTGGTGAACCGCAAAGGCGAGAAGATCGGCTACGTCGAGGTGGTGACGGACCTGACCGCCATGATCCGAAACCGCGATTACAGCAAGGTCGAGGTGGAGCGGATGGCGGACAACCTGACCCGGCTCGCCCTGGGCGATCTCGACCTCAACCTGCAGGTGGCGGAGGCCGACGAGCACACCGCCCTGGCCCGGGAAGACTTCCTGAAGATCAACGACAGCCTGGCGCGGGTCAAGGACGCGGTCGGCGCCATGATCGAGGACACCGAAACGCTGGTGGGAGCGGCGCTGGCCGGCCAGTTCCAGACCCGCACCGACGCCTCCCGGCACCAGGGTGAATACCGCGCCATCGTCGACGGCGTGAACCGGACCCTCGACATGGTGGTGGACAAGAACGACTGGTACGAGGCGATCATCGACGCGGTCCCCTTCCCGATC
>Ga0209317_1000362_pt1 | contig 56273 bp, 54 predicted proteins | sample RifGroB2_FD_183994 | JGI IMG/M metagenome (GOLD analysis project Ga0209317, IMG submission 183994) | Soil microbial communities from Rifle, Colorado, USA - Groundwater B2 (SPAdes) (version 2) | ecosystem: Environmental > Terrestrial > Soil > Unclassified | place: Rifle, Colorado | collected...
CACCGGCAGCATCCGCAACACCGGCAGCAACAGCAACAGCAACAACACCTGCACCTGCAACAACAGCAACAACAGCAACAACAGCAACAACAGCAACAACAGCAACAACAGCAACAACAGCAACAACAGCAACAACAGCAACAACACCTGCACCTGCAACAGCAACAACAGCAACAGCAACAACAACAACAGCAACAACAGCAACAACAACAGCAACAGCAACAACAACAGCAACAGCAACAGCAACAGCACAAAATGGAGTGCCCACGCCGACACCCGGTAGATTGACCGGGGCATACCTGGAGGCGGCCCGCAGTGGTTTGCGGCGCAACAGCTTGGCGGCCGTAGCGCAGCAGATCACCCAGCCTGCCGACACGACAGCGCAAGGCAGTGAGGCATCGGCAGCAATCGAAGCAGAGGGCACATCCACCATGCCGGCAACGGAGCGGCCCAGGGAAGCTGACCGGAAGAGGGACGAAAACGATCTTGAACGCGACAGCTTGGCGGCCGTGGCGCAAAAGATCGAACCGACCATCGATGCAGCTCAACTTGGGGCGGCTGGCGCAACCATGGCGACAGCTGTAGACAGCACGCTTTTGACCACAGCCCAGACCGGCAGGCAGGAGGAGATCCCGGAACCGGGCGCGCGGGCGGCATTAGTGCTGGCGAAGCTGGAGCAAGACCCCTCGCTAAATGAGGGACTGACGCCGGAGCAACCGTTAGCGGCTGGAGCGGCGGTGGCAGAGTCGGGCAACCTGTCGGCCATCCTATCTTCAGCAGTCGAAAACGAAGCGACATTTACCATGAAAACGGAGCGGGTCGTATCGGCGAACCCCGGCAACTCCGCAGCTAGCCGGCCAGAAACATCCCGGCTGGTCCCGCCCCAGGCAATAACGGGGCAGCAGCAACCAGCACAGACGGCAGCACAGGACTGTGTCCCGGCAAAGACGGCCGGTGCGGCACCGCAGCAAGGAGAGGCGGCCCTGTCGGGGGCACGACAAGCAGGGGCAGCGGCAGATGGATTCGTTGCCATGGCGGTGGGGAGATCCTCTCTCCAGTCGGCGCCTGCTGCGTCAGCCACAGCGGTGCCGGAAGCGCCGGCAGAGCAGGTCCCCGCGGCATCGCTTGCCGCCGTCGAGGTGAAGCCTGAAGGGTTCAGCTTTCAATGGGACGGCGCGAAGGTGGTGATGCAGGACCGGACAGGGCAGCCTCAATCAGGCACGGGCGCTACAGAAGGGGCGCAAAACGAGGTCGTGGCCACAGGTGAAAAGGTACAAGCTCCTGCGGCAGGCGAGCCTGCGCCGAAACAGCAGCCGGTACGGGTGGAGACGGCTCAAGCCGATGCAGCCACCGTTGCGGAGCAGGATGCGCAGTGGCCGGCTGACAAAAAGGAGCCGCAAGTCGCGCAAAGAGCCCGCAGTTTCGCCGCGGCAGAAAAAGGTGCGCTGGAGCAGGGCGGCGTGACGCAGAACGCATCCGCAGACGAGACTTCGGGTATCAAACCTGCATCGGCAACCGCAACACCGAAGTTCACTCCGCTGCAGGCCGGTGCCCAGCAGCAATCCGGGGATGCAGGCAAAAAGGGAGATTCCGGGCAGAAAGCTCCGGACCGCGGACCCGAGCAACTCCAGGCCATGGGCATGGGGGTGCAGAACCCGGCGGCAGAGCAGGTTGCGCATCCGGAAGCCAAGCCGGTGCACCAGAAGGGAGGGCTGCACGAGAGCGTCATGGCCCAGGTCAAGGACGGCGTGGTGACCCACGACGGCAAAGGGAACGGCCAGATGAGCATCAGGCTCAACCCCGGGGAACTGGGAGAGCTCAAGATCCAGGTCCGGATGGAGGACAACCGGCTCAGGGTCGAGGTCCAGGCCGACAACCGGATGGTGAAGGATCTGCTGATGAACAACCTGGAGAGCCTTAAGGAGGCGCTTTCGGGCAAGAACTTCACCATGGAGGGGTTCGACGTCTCCACCGGCGGCGGGTTCAACAGCCCGTTACCGGAGGAAAGGGGGAGCTCACGGCAGCAAGGCAACTTCCGGTCCGGCAAGTCGGGGGGGTACGCCGCTCAGGACGAGGGGCGGGTCAATTATCTGACAGCGGACGTCAACAACCTGCTCGACGTGAGATTCTAACCACAGGAGGTACCACATGATCACCAACGTAGCATCGGCAGCAGCAGGCAGCAGCGCAGCCGAGGCGGCAATGAAGCAGTCGACCGGCATGAACAAGGATGACTTCCTGAAATTGTTCGTGACGCAGCTGCAGAATCAGGATCCGTTGAACCCGCAGGACGGCACGCAGTTCATCGGGCAGCTGGCCCAGCTGACACAGGTCGAGCAGGCCTACAACACGAACACGAACCTGCAGAACATGCTGAACCAGGGGAGTAACAGCGCCACCTTGGCCGCGATTTCCCTGATCGGCAAGCAGATCGAGGCACCGGGCTCCCAAGTGAACCTTCAATCGGGAACTCCCGCCTCCATCAACTTCAACCTGGCCCAGGCAGCAGACCAGGTCACCGTGTCGGTGCTGGACGAAAACGGTACCGTGGTGAAGACCCTGGCCGCCGGTGCCAAGGGGGCCGGGGCAGGGAACGTCACCTGGGACGGCACCAACGACGCCGGGGCGCAACTCGCCTCCGGGGCCTACAGCTTCAGCGTCAACGCCCAGGCTGGCGGGGCCAGCGTGGCCAGCACATCCATCATCAGGGGGAAGGTAGACGGCGTCGACATGTCAGGAGCCACCCCGGTGCTCTCCATCGGCAACGTCAAACTGAGCCTCACCGACGTGACCTCGGTAAGCGGGGGGGTGTAGCATGATCGACAACAGCATCCTGTTTCCGCAGCCGATTCAGGCTCCGGTCAGGCCGAAAAACACGACCGGTCCGCCGGGGTCGGCGCCGGCAGGGGGAAACTCCCCATTCGCCAGGGTACTGGACGAGAAGCTGCCCGGCCAGCCGGTACGGCTGTCCCAGCATGCCCTGGAGCGGCTCAAGTCGCGCGGCATCACCCTCTCGGAGGCGGACCTGAAGCAACTGGCCGGGGCGGTGGACAGCGTGGCGCAAAAGGGTGGCAAGGAGTCACTCATCATGATGGGAGACGCGGCGCTGGTGGTCAGCGTCAAAAATCGGACAGTGGTGACGGCGATGGACCGACAGGGGATGAAAGGTAACGTTTTCACCAACATAGACTCGGCAGTGGTATTTTAGAAACCGACATCTTCTCTTTATGGGCTGGCCCTCCAGGAGGAAGCCCGGGGACACCGACCGACAGAGGTGTCCCGCAACCAAAACGGAACTAGGAGGCAACAAAATGAGTATTACATCCGCACTGTACACTGGCGTAACCGGTCTGCTCAACAACGGCGAAGCGATGAACGTGATCGGCAACAACATCTCCAACGTGAACACGACCGGTTTCAAGCAGGGAAGGACCCTGTTTTCGGACCTCCTGTCCCAGAATGCGGGTAACAACTCCCAGATCGGCAAAGGTGTGCAGCTGCAATCGGTGCAGAACCTCTTTACCCAGGGCACCAGCCAGAACTCCGAGTATGTCACGGACCTGGCCGTCCAAGGCAACAGCTTCTTCGCCCTGAGCGCCCCCGGCTTCAGCGCCGCACCCGCAGCCATCAACCAGGACAAGGCGTTTTTGAGCCGTGCCGGCGCTTTCCACGTCGACAGCAACCTCACCATGGTGAATGCCGACGGCTACCAGGTGCTGGATACCGCGGGGAAACCGATCACCTTTACCAGCACGGCCTCCGACGCCACTGACTTCGGCAAGATCACCAAGATCGATTCCGAGGGGAGAATCACCTACCTGGCGAAGGACGGCATCAACCAGTACTACTACAACGGCAATGGTGCCGCCGGCATTCCGGTCACCGGCACCCCGGCCGTTCACCTCGCCCTGGTGACCGCCAAGGATCCCAGCGCCCTTACCAAGGTCGGCGGTTCGCTGTATCAGTCAAGCTCGGACTCCGGCATCCCGTCGGCAGCCTTCACCCTCGCCGCCAACAGGGCCAACGGCAACAGCGAGCAGGTCCTCTCCAACACCCTGGAGGGGAGCAACGTCGACATGGCGAGCGAGTTCGTCAAGATGATCGTCACCCAGCGGGCCTACTCCGCAAACTCCAAGACCATAACCACGGCCGACCAGATGACCCAGGAAGTGCTGGGACTGATCCGATAGCCCAGGGGGGGCGCGGCTTGGCCGCGCCCCTTGACCCGCGCTCAGCGACGTGCCGTGTCGGTTCGACACGGCACGTCGGTCTTCTGACACCGGTTCCAAAGCTGACAGTCGAAGTCGATCCGACGCCGGCATGGCATCGCTTGCCAGCCGAGGGCACCCGCCAGGGGCCGCTGCAGAGCGGCCTAAACAGGGCGGTCCCTCATCCGGCTGCCAAGGCCTCCCTGCGTCTGCCCTGCCGCGCCCACTCCGGTCAAAAAATTGACCAGACGCCCGTGGCAGTTCCGTCCCGCGGTAAATCCGAACCCCCCCGACATACCCGCAACCCTCCGTATCGCAACGCTTTGTTCCCCTGCCCGGCCCGGTTCACCTCCCGCTGTTGCCCCCTAATCTCCGCCGACCGACCCTTCTGGCATTTCGGTTGCAAGGGTAGTCATCCCGTAAGCAGCTAGGCACGAAAAGGAGAGCCCGGTATGGCCGAACAGGCAAAGGCGCAGGATGCCCCACCCAAGGACAAAAAGAAACTCTTCATAATCATCGGCGCCGCTGTAGCGCTGCTCGTCATCGGCGGGGGTGCCGCATTCTTTCTCGGGGGGAGCAAGGCCGAGAACAAGTCGGCGCACGGCGAGGCGAAGGTGGAGGCAAAGGCCGAAGGTGGGCACGGCGAGGCCAAGGCGGGCGAGGCTGCCGCCGCCACCGTGTATCCGCTGGAGCCGTTCATCGTCAACATCTACGACGGCCAGGAGATCCGCTACCTGAAGCTCAAGGTGGAGTTCGAACTGGCCAACGCGCAGGTGAAGCCCGAGCTGGATGCCAAGGTCGCCCCGCTGCGCGACGCCATCCTGATCCTGCTCACCACCAAGACCATGCAGGAGATACAGGACCTGCAGGGGAAGAACCAGCTCAGAGAGCAGATCCTGGCTGCCGTTGGCAAGATCGTCGCCGCCGGTAAGGTGACCAAGATCTACTTTACCGATTTCGTGGTGCAGTAAGGGTGCCCTCGATGGAAAAAATCCTCACCAAGGAAGAGATAGACGCACTCGTGGCCGCCGTTTTCGAGGGGACGCTCATCCCGGAGAAGGAGCTCGCCAAGGGTGGGGTGCAAGCCGAGCAGTTCGACCTGCTCGACATAGAGGCGCACCGTGTCATTCCCAACCTGGACATCGTCTACGACGGGTTCATCCGCTACAACCGGGTGACCATGTCGAACCGGCTGGGCCGGATGGTGGAGATCAAGAAGGAGGAGGCGCGCCCTTTCAAGTTCGGCGAGTTCCTGAGCGTGCTCCCCTCACCGGTCTGCCTGGCCATCTACAAGATGGACCCGCTCAAGGGGGCGGCGCTGATCGCCTTCGACTCCACCCTGGTCTTCACCATCGTGGACAGCATCCTGGGCGGCAGCGGCGTCTCTTCCGGGCAGGGGATGAACCGGCTCTTCACCTCGATCGAGCTGAGGCTGGTCGAGAAGATCGTCAAGGATGCGCTGGCGGACCTCGAGAAGGCGTGGGCGCCGCTTTGCCCGGTGAGCATGAACCTGCTCCGGCTGGAGATGAACCCGCGTCTGGTGAACATCGTGCCGCCGGAATACCAGGTCGTCACCATGTCGATGAAGATACAGATAGAGGAGACGGTCGGCAACATGATCCTGGCCATCCCCTTCATGACCATCGAGCCGATCAGGGACAAGCTCAAGCGCGGTGTGCAGATGGACATGATGGCCGTGGACCCGCTCTGGTCCTACCGGCTGTCGGAGGAACTTTTGGAGGCCCCCCTGGATGTCTCGGTCGAGATGGGGGGGGCGACGATCTCGCTTGCCGAGCTCATGCAGCTCGGCCCCGGAGATACCGTCATGCTGGAGTCCAGCGGCAAAGACGAACTGGTGGTAAAGGTAGGCGGCGCCAAGAAGTTTTTGGGGATAGCAGGGGTCAGTGGGGGTAACAAGGCGGTGCAGATCAGCCGCGCCCTGCGTGGAGGGGGTGAAGCTTGAGTGAAAGACTGGTGTTAGAGGAACAAAAAGACGCTCCGCAGATGAAGAACCTCGATTTCATCATGGACATACCGCTGCAGCTGACCGTGGAACTGGGGAGGACCAAACTCCTGGTGAAGGACGTGCTGCAGCTTAACCAGGGGTCGGTGGTGGAACTGACCAAGCTTGCCGGGGAGCCGCTGGACGTCTTCGTCAATTCCAAGCTGGTGGCGCGCGGCGAGGCGGTGGTGGTGAACGACAAGTTCGGCATCCGGCTTCTGGACATCGTGAGCCCGAACGAGAGGGTGGACAAGGTGCTATGAAAAAGCTAGCCGCACAGCTATCCGCAACGCTCATGCTGCCGACCGGCGCTTTCGCCGCGGGCGGCCCCGAACTGGCCGGAAGCCTCGCGCAGATGGTCGGCTCGCTGATCCTGGTGATCGGGATCATACTGATCCTCTACTACCTGGCCGGGCGGTTCATGAAGATGCCGCAGGGGGGCGGCGGGGCAGGTTACATCCGCGTGGTCGAGACCAGACACCTGGCGCCCAAGAAGTCGCTGGTGCTGGTGGAGGTGGGGGGTGAATACCTGCTTTTGAGCAACAGCGGCGAGGGGGTCAACTTCATCAAGCAGGTGGAGATGCTGGAGGAGATCGAGGTGGTGGACGAGCACGGCTATGCGACCCTGATCCCGGTACAGCTCAGAAAGAAACTGAAGGCGTTCGCGCAGGAGATCCCCTCCGGCGCGAGGCGCCTCGGCCAGCTCAAGAAAAGTGGTGGTTTTGCGTGAAACAGAAAACGGTTTTGGGAGTGCTGCTCTGCGCGGTGGTCTCCCTGATATTGGTGGCAGGCGCCGGCGCGGAACCGCTGGCGCTGCCGACGGTGAGCGTCGGGATGGGCAAGGTCTCCAAGCCCGCGGACGTGGCGGTGGTGCTGCAGATCTTCTTCCTGATGACAGTGATCTCGCTGGCGCCGAGCCTCCTCATGATGACCACCTCCTTTACCCGCATCGTCGTGGTGCTCTCCTTCCTCCGCTCGGCACTGGGCACCCAGCAGGCACCCTCCAACCAGATCGTGGTCGGGCTCTCCCTGTTTCTCACCTTCTTCATCATGGCGCCGGTCTGGCAGCAGATCAACACCCAGGCGCTGCAGCCTTACAAGGCCCAGACCATCACCCAGGAGGAGGCGATCAAGCGGGGGGTGGCGCCCATGAGGAAATTCATGCTCTCCCAGGTGCGGGAGAAGGACCTGGCGCTGTTTCTCTCCCTCTCCAAGCTTCCCAGACCCCGCAACGCGGACGACATCCCGACCATGACGCTGATTCCGGCCTACATGGTGAGCGAGCTCAAGACGGCGTTCCAGATCGGCTTCCTGGTCTTCATCCCGTTTCTCGTGCTGGACATGGTGGTCGCCTCGGTGCTGATGTCGATGGGTATGATGATGCTGCCGCCGGTCATGATCTCGCTTCCCTTCAAGATCCTGCTCTTCGTGCTGGTGGACGGCTGGGGCCTGGTGATCGGCTCGCTGGTGAAGAGCTTCGGCTAAAACCAATTTACGATTATCGACTGGAGTTACTATGACACCCGAACTGGTTGTTCAACTGGGCAGAAGAAGCTTCGAGGCGGTGCTCCTGCTCTCGGCGCCGCTTCTGATCTGCGCCCTGGTGGTGGGTCTTCTGATCAGCATCTTTCAGGCGGTAACCTCGATCAACGAGGCGACCCTCGCCTTTGCACCAAAAATCGCGGCAGTGATGGTCGCCATGGTCGTTTTTTTCCCCTGGATGATGATGTATATGAGCGATTTCACCCGCGAGATCTATGGCATGATCGCCAACATGAGACATTAGCGTGTTCGACGCCCTGCAGCTTTCCACCCTGGACGACCTGATCCCCTTTGCCCTGGTCCTCGCCCGGGTCGCGGGGCTCTTCGCGGCGATACCGGTGTTCGGGAGCCGGATCGTGCCCGGACGGGTGAAGACGCCGCTGATCTTCGCCATGGCGCTGCTCATCTTCCCGATGGTGCGCCCCGCCGCCGTTCCTGCCACCGGGGACGTCATCTCGCTAGGTCTGCTGGTGATCAGGGAGACGCTGATCGGGCTCACCCTGAGCCTGATCTCCCAGTTCGTGTTCGCCGCAGTGGAGTTCTGCGGCCAGCAGGTCGGCACCCAGATCGGGATTTCCATGGCGGCGCTCTTCGACCCGACCACCCAGGCCAACGTCCCGACCATGGCGATGTTCCAGGGGGCGCTGGCGACCCTGGTCTTCCTGGCCCTGGGGGTGCACCACTTCTTCATCACCGGCATCGTCGAGAGCTACCAGGTGATCCCGATCGGGGCCTGGCACACCAGCGGCGGTCTCCTCAAGTTCCTGATCCAGACCAGCTCCGGCATCTTCATCATCGCCATCAAGCTGGCGGCCCCGGTCTCGGTGGCGCTTCTGGCCACCAGCGTGGCGCTAGGCATCGTCGCCCGCAGCTTTCCCGCCATGAACGTCTTCATGGTGAGCATGCCTCTCAACATAGGTATCGGCTTCCTGATCCTCGGATTGTCGCTGCCGGTCTTCGTGCGCGTCCTGCAAAGCTCCTTCGGCGGGCTGGTCGGACAGATGAAGCTCCTCTTCAGGCTTTTGGCCTAGGGTCACGCCATGTCGGACGACAAACACTCCAAAACAGAAAAACCGACCAGCAAGAAGATCTCCGATGCCAAGGGCAAGGGGAGCGTGCCGCGCAGCCGGGAGATGACCTCGGCCGTCACCCTGATCTGCGCCATGGTCGCCCTTTACTCCAGTTCCGGCATGATGCTCTCCACCATGAAGCGCAGCATGCGCGACATCTTCGGCGGCCTGGCCAGCGCGGACATCACCTACGCGGGCGTGCACACCCTGATGATCAAGCAGTTCGGCTACATAGCGGTGATGCTGACGCCGTTCATCCTGATCGTGGTGGCGGCCGGCGTGGCGGTGGAGATGAGCCAGGGGGGGGTGGTCCTCAGCACGGAGAAGCTGAAGTTCGACCTGGGCAAGCTCAATCCCCTGCAGGGGGTGAGCCGCCTCTTCAACAAGGATTCGCTCTTCGAGGTGGCCAAGTCGTTTCTGAAGATGGGGATCGTGGGTTACATGGCGTACCAGATCCTGACCGAGGAGATGGACGGGATCATCTACCTGGTGGACCAGGACCTGCAGGGGATCCTGGAGTTCATCGGGCACCTCTCCTTCAAGATCGTGCTGCACACCTGCGGCGTGCTGATCGTGCTGGCGGTGCTCGACCTGGCCTTCGTGAAGTGGCGCTTCCTGGACAACCTGAAGATGACCAAGCAGGAGGTGAAGGACGAGCACAAGAACGCCGAGGGGGACCCGGCGGTCAAGTCGAAGATTAAGCAGAAGCAGTTCCAGATGGCACGCAGGCGGATGCGGCAGATCATCCCCACGGCGGACGTCGTGGTGACCAACCCGACCCACTACGCGGTGGCCCTCAAGTACGACCGGTACAAGATGGGTGCGCCCGTCGTGCTGTTCAAGGGGGTGGACCAGATGGCGTTGCAGATAAAGATCGTGGCGCGGGAGAGCAACATCACGCTGGTGGAGAACCGCTTCCTGGCGCGGGAACTCTACAGCCAGGTGGAAGAGGGGGGCGAGATCCCCGAGGGGCTCTACGCGGCCGTCGCCGAGATCCTCGCCTACGTCTACAGCCTGAAAAAATAGCAGGGTCCCATCCCCACCGGGACCCTTTCCTTCAACCCCACAGTATCAGACCCGGGTCGTAAACGGTCCCGAGTTCGGGGTGGCGCGGCATCACCCTCAGCATGAAGCCGTGGCGCCCGCAGAACCGGCACTCCAGCTCACCGCCGAAATGGCCGCTGCGCTCCGGGTCGTCGGCCGGCTCCAGCGCAACGATCTCCCCTCCCATGATGCTCCCCTTGGAGTCGAGCACGCCGAAATACACCTCCACCGCGATCTCGCACAGCGGTATCTGCCCCGGCGTGATCTGCACCCTGACGGGGAGTCTCTCGCCGACCGTCACCTCCCGGTCTATCTCAGCCTCCACGGTGTCTATGGTGAGCTGTCCCCAGAGCCCGTGCAGCCGCTCCTTCCAGCGTGCCAGCTCCACGGCCAGCCTCAGGTCGTCCCGGTTCAGGCGCTCCCAGTGCTCGAAGGCCGGTACGTAGCAGCGCCTGGCGTACTCCTGCACCATGCGGTCCGTGCTGAACACCGGGCAGAGCGTCTGCATCGAGCTCTTCATGAAGGCGGCCCAGCCCCGCGGTATCCCGTCGCTCCCCCGGTTGTAGAACAGCGGCACGATCTCCTTTTCCAGAAGGTCGTAGATGGCCCTGCTCTCCACCTCGTTCTGGTAGGCGAGGTCGTCGTAGATCTCCCCCCTGCCGATGGCCCAGCCGTTGTTGCCCCGGTACCCCTCGCACCACCAGCCGTCCAGGATGCTCAGGTTGAGCCCGCCGTTGAAGGCGACCTTCATGCCGCTGGTGCCGCTCGCCTCCTGGGGCCTGAGCGGGGTGTTGAGCCAGACGTCCACCCCCTGCACGAGGTGCCTCGCCACGGAGATGTCGTAATCCTCCAGAAAGACGACGCGGCGCCGGAAGCGCTCCTGGCGCGAGACCTGCACGATCTGCCGGATCAGCTCCTTCCCCTGGTGGTCGGCCGGATGCGCCTTGCCGGCGAAAACGATCTGCACCGGCCGCTGCGGATGGTTCAGGATGGCCGCGAGCCTCTCCATGTCCTGCAAGAGCAGCGTGCCGCGCTTGTAGGTGGCGAAACGGCGGGCAAACCCTATGGTGAGGATCTCCGGGTCGAGCACCTCGGCCGCCAGCGCGATCTCCTTGGGGCTCGCGTCGAGCTGGCTCAGCTGCCCCCTGAGGCTCCTGCGCGCGTAGTCCACCAGCCGGGTGGTCCCCCTTCTGTGGGTGCGCCAGAGCTCGGCGTCCGGGATGCGCGACACCTTGCGCCAGAGCAGCTCGGAGCTCTGCTCATCGAGCCAGCGGGTCCCCAGGTAGCGGATCAAAAGCCCGTTCATCTCGTCGGAGAGCCAGCTCTTCTGGTGCACGCCGTTGGTGATGGAGGTGAGCGGCAGCTGCTCCTCCGGGAGGTCCGGCCAGACATCGGCCCACATCCTGCGCGACACCTCGCCGTGCAGCTCGCTCACGCCGTTTGAGTGGGAGGAGAGCTTCATGGCGAGCACGGCCATGCAGAAGCTCTCGTTGCCGCGTCTGGGGTACTGCATGCCGAGCGCCATGAACTCGTCGCGGGAGAGCCGCAGCAGGCGGTAGTAGTGCCCCAGGTACTTCTCCAGGAGCTCCGGCGGGAAGTGGTCGATCCCCGCCTCCACCGGCGTGTGGGTGGTGAAGACGTTCCCGCCGCGCACCGCCTCCACCGCCTCGCTGAAATTGAGCTCCTTCTCCTCCATCAGGATGCGGATCCGCTCCAGCGCCAGGAAGGCCGCGTGCCCCTCGTTCATGTGGCAGACGTTCGGTTCCACCTCCAGGCGCCTGAGCGCCCTGATGCCGCCGATGGAGAGGAGGATCTCCTGCCTGATGCGCATCTCCTGGTCGCCGCCGTAGAGCCTGGTGGTGATCTCCCGGTCCGTCGGCGCGTTCGCCTCCAGGTTGGTGTCCAGCAGGAAGAGCCGCACCCTTCCCACCTGCACCCGCCAGATCTGCACCTTGACCTGGCGCCCCGGAAAATCGAGCTCCAGCAGGACCGGCTTGCCGGAGTCGTCCTTTTCCAGATGGAGCGGCAGGTTGTAGAAGTTGTTCTCCGGGTAGATCTCCTGCTGCCACCCCTCCAGGTTCAGGTACTGGCGGAAATACCCCTGCCGGTACAAAAGACCGACGCCGACCAGCGGGAGCCCCAGGTCGCTGGCGGACTTCAGGTGGTCGCCGGCCAGGATGCCCAGGCCGCCGGAATAGATGGGGAGGGATTCGTGCAGGCCAAACTCCATGGAGAAGTAGGCGATGCGCGCCCCGGGGTTGCCGTGGCGCTGGTACCAGGTCCGGGAGGCCAGGTAGTCGTCGAGCCTCTCCTCCACCTGGCCCAGATGGGACATGAACCCCTCGTCCGCCATCAGGCTCTCGAAGGTGGCCTGCTGCAGGTTCCCCAGCATCTCCACGGGGTTGTGCCGCGTGAGCCGCCAAAGTTCCGGGTCGAGCCGCTTGAAAAGGGCGATCGCCTCGGGCTCCCAGCTCCACCAGAGGTTACAGGCGATCCGGTGCAGTCCCGCGAGCTCCTTGGGAAGGGAAGGGACAACGGTGAATCTGTGTAGCGTCGTGCTGAGATTCATGCCGCACTCCTGGCTACTCCGGCTTGCCGATGCCGAACTTCTCCAGCCGGTATTGTAGCGTCTTGTAGCTCATGCCTAGCAGTGGCGCCGCCTTGCTGATGACCCAGTCGGCCCTCTGCATCGCCTTGATGATCAGGTCGCGTTCCAGTTCGTCCATGGAGATCCCCTGCGCCGGAAACTCGAAGGGGAGGCTGCCGGCCGGTGAGACCTCGTGGTGCACCTCGGCCGGCAGGTCCTCGGGCTGTATGTAGTCGCTCTCGGCCATCAGCACGCCCCGCTCGATGACCGACTCCAGCTGCCGCACGTTGCCGGGCCAGCCGTAGTCGAGGAGGATCTTCAGGGCCGGCTTGCCGATCCCCTTGAGCGCGATGCCGCAGGAGGCGCCGTACTTCTTCAGGAAGAAGTTGGCCAGGGTGACGATGTCGTTGCCCCTCTCGCGCAGCGGGGGGAGCGTGATCCTGATCACGTTCAGCCGGTAGAAGAGGTCTTCGCGGAAGGCCCCCCGCCTGGTCTCCTGTTCCAGATCCTTGTTGGTGGCGGAGATGATCCTGACGTCGACCGGGATGTTGAGCTTCCCTCCTACCCTCCTGATCTCCTTTTCCTGGATGGTGCGCAAAAGCTTGGCCTGCATGGCGATGTTCATCTCGCCGATCTCGTCCAGGAACACCGTACCACCCTCGGCCGCCTCGAAGATGCCCATCTCCCGGCTGCCGGCACCGGTGAACGACCCCTTCTCGTGGCCGAACAGTTCGCTCTCCATCAGCGAGTCGGGAATCGCGGCGCAGTTGATGGCGAAGAACGGCTTCTCCTTTCTGGGGCTGCCGTCGTGGATGGCACGCGCCACAAGTTCCTTGCCGGTGCCGGACTCTCCGTAGATGAGGACCGTGGTCGAGGTAGGGGCGATCTTGTTGATCATCCGGACCACCTCCATCATCTTCGGGTGGTCGCCGATCATGCTGGGGAGCGCACGGGTCTCGGCGAGCTTTTTGTGCAGCACCCGGTTTTCCTTGAGGAGCATGATGTGCGCGAAGGCGCGCTGCAGGGTGAGGATCAGGTCGTCGCGCTCCAGCGGCTTCTCCAGGTAATCGAAGGCCCCCATCTTGATGGCCGTCTTCACCGTGTCGAGGGTGCCGTGAGCGGTCATCATGATCACGCACTGCTTGGGGTTTTCCGAAAGGACGCGCTCCATGAGTTCCATGCCCGACATACCCTGCATCTTCAGGTCGGTGAGCAGCAGATCGAACTCGCTTCTCTCCAGCGCCTCGAGCGCCTCGCGTGCCCCCGGCACCGCCTGGACCCGGTACCCCTCCTTGCCAAGGATGGCGGAAAGGATGTCCCGCTGCCCTTTTTCGTCGTCTATGATCAGGATGCTGCCGCTCATCTGCACTCCTCGTGAAGCAGGTAAAGATTAACATTTGGTGGCAACGGGAAACGCCGCCCAGTTGGTGCCTCGATGCCCCGCCGGGCTACGCGTTCGGCAGCGGCAGGTTCACCGTGAAGGTGGTCCCTTCCCCTTTGCGGCTTCTCACCTCGAGGCTGCCGCCGTGCTCCTTGATGATCCGCTCCGTTATGGCGAGCCCCAGGCCGATCCCGGCTTCCTTGGTGGTGAAATAGGGCTGGAACACCTTCTCCAGGTCCTGCGGCTCGATTCCGATCCCCTGGTCGCTGAAGGTGAGCTGCAATGCCCCGGCCTCCCGGTCCAGATTGGCGCCCAGCGTGATGGTCCCGCCCTCCGGCATCGCCTGCGCCCCGTTGGTGATGAAGTTGCACAGGCAGTTGCGCATCAGTTCGGGGTCCACCAGCATCGTCGGCAGGTCGTCCGGGATGTCCCGGACCACCTCGATGCGCTGCTCCTTGAGCCGGTCCTGCATGATGGGCATCGCCTTGTCGATCAGCTCCGGATAGCTGATCTGCTGCAGCCTGAGCTTGAGCGGCCGGCCGTAGTTCATGAAGTTGAGCACCATGTAGTTGGCCTTGCGCACCTCTTCCTTGATGTTGTTGGCGATGGACTCCAGCTCCCCCCCCCTTTCCGGGCAGATGGGGAGCAGCTCGCTTTTCAGGTGGTCGATGGCGAGGCTTATGTAGTTCAGCGGGTTCCTGATCTCGTGGGCGATGCCGGCTGCCAGCTGCCCCACCTTGGAGAGGTGCTCCGCCTCGTAGAGCCTTTTTTCCAGCAGCTCCTTTTCCTTGAGCTTCTCCACCATCTCGTTCAGGTTCTCGGCCAGTTCGCCGATCTCGTCGCCGCTTTTCACGTGGAAGGTGACGCTCAGGTCGCCGGCCGACACGTCCTTGACCCCGGTGGCCAGGCGGTGGATCGGCAGGGTGTACCTGCGGGCCAGGAAGATGGTGAGGAACATGCCGGCCAGGAACACGATGCTGGTGGCGACCAGGCGCCTGACGAAGTTGGCGTGCTGGATGTCCCGGATGTTGTCCAGGAGCAGGTTGACCTGCACGTAGCCCAGCTGCTCGTCGCCGACGATGACCGGGACCACCAGGTCGTACTGCTTCAGGGATACGGAGTTCCCATGCCGGCGGGAGGCCTTCAACCCCTTCTCCAGCTTCTTGATCTCCTGCTTCTTGCCGACCCGGGCGGGATCGGAGGAGCTGATGATCTCCCCCTCGTTGTTGATGATGTTGATCTCGTTGACCCCCTTTTGCCTCGCCTCCCGCAGGTAATCGGTCAGGCGCGAGGATTCCACGTCCGCCTCCGAGGTGAGGTCCTCGACGCTCAACTGGATCGCCTTGGACACCACCGTGGAACTTTCCTGGATCTCCTGCACCAGGTCGTTTTGGCTGTATTGGTTCAGGACGAAGAGTATCAGCGTGGCGATGACCAGCATGGTAAGCATGATGATCACCAGCTTGGTATTTAGCTTCATTGTTGAAACCTTCTTGAAGATGAATTTGCACTAATCTGTGACAAGTTTGCAAGTATACAACAGCGTCGACTGCTAGACAAGATGTATGTCCCGACTGCCGGCGGGTTGGATGGATTAAACTGCTTCCATTAACCCGGGTTAGCTGATAAGATGCCGAATCGTTGTCTGTGCCATGAAAACGCGGTGGGAGGATCATGGGATGAGCTACATCGTCGGCAGGATTCCTGGAGATATCAGGGTCGATCCGGATGCGGGGGGGCAGCAGCGCCAGCGCAAGCGGGAGAAGCCGTCCCAAAAGCACGACAGGGACAGCGTCAGGATCTCGGACGAGGCAAAAAGGCGCAGCGCACAGGAGGACGGCACCGAGCACGAGGAGCCTGCCGATTGAGCGTCAGCTGGTGAAAAGCGCCCGGTCTTTTTCAAATGCGGCGCCGAAGGTTTCCAGCAGGGCGTCGGCGTTCTGCTCGGAGAGCTTCAGCATCTGGCCCGCTTTGGAACCGGCGAGATCGATCTCTTCCTGGGGCTCCCGCACGCCGATGCCGAGCTTCAGGCAGAACAGGTCGGCGAGCGAGGTGACCGCCGTCAGGCTGATCAGGGCCGGGTCGTCCATCGCGTCGAACTCCAGCCTGTGGTGCTGCAGGATGGCGACGGTCAGCGCTTCGGGGAAATTCCATTTCTTGATTACGTAGGCACCCACCTCGTCATGGCTGAACGGGTAGACGCCCCGCTCGGCTGCCCCGAAGGAAATCCCCTCGTTGTAGCAGTGCTGCATGACCTCCTGAAACTTCGCCCGGTCCAGCGTGTTCATGATGATCTTGCCGATATCGTGGAACAGGCCGGCCAGGAATGCCTCTTCCTCGTTTGCCGCGCGGGTCTGGTGGGCGATGATCTTGGCCGCGAGCCCCGCCGCGAAGGAATGCTCCCAGAGCATCTTCTCGGTCAGCCCGTACGGCTTGTAGACCTGCTTCAGGGATGCCGCCACCACCAGGCTTCTCAGCGTGCTGAAGCCGAGCACCACGATGGCGCTGGAAAGGGTCTGGATCTGCCTGCGGCAGCCGTAGAAGGATGAGTTGGAGATCTTGAGGACGCGGGCGGCGACCGCCGGGTCGGAAGCGACGATCTTGGCCAGTTCTTCCGCCGTGGCGGTCTCGCTCTCGATCAGTTGCATCACCTTGATCGCCACCACCGGAATGGTCGGCAGATCGGCAGCGGTCATGATGGCAGTTTCAAGTTCCTTATTCATAGCTGGCTCGTCCCTCTCGAAAGGCTCCCAGTTCGGCGCAGGATCAAGATATACCAGATCGTTACCTTTTATCAAGGGGGGATTTAATGATTGAAAGGGTGTGCCTGGAGGGCTATACTGGCCGAAAAAAGGGAACAGGTTTTTCACATTGATCGTAAAAAGCACCGAATTCATTAAAAGCGCCACCAAACCCGCCCACTATCCGGAAGGAGACCTGCCGGAGATCGCCTTCGCCGGCCGCTCCAACGTCGGCAAATCGTCGCTGGTCAACGTGCTGGTGAACCGGAAGAATCTGGTCCGCACCAGTTCCACGCCGGGGCGCACCCAGCTGATCAACTTCTTCCAGGTCAACGACAACTTCATGCTGGTGGACCTGCCGGGGTACGGCTACGCCAAGGTCCCCCTGGCGGTAAAGAAGGACTGGCGGCCGATGATGGAGACCTACCTCTCCAAGAGGAGCAACCTGCGCGGCGTGGTCCTGATCCTCGACATCCGCAGGGTCCCGGTCGAGGAGGACCTGCAGATGCTCGCCTGGCTGCGTGCCTTCTCGATCCCCCCCATCATCGTGGTCACCAAGTGCGACAAGCTCTCCAAGAACGAGCGGGCCAAGCAGAGCGCCGTCATCATGGCGCGCCTGGGACTGGAGAAGTCGGAGCTGAACTTCTTCTCCGCCCTCTCCAGGGAGGGGAAGGACGGCATCTGGGCGCGCATCGATGCGCTTTTGGAGGCCGCCACGGCCGAGGCCGGGGTGGTCGCGGTTGCCGAGCCCAAGGTTATTGATTGACTTTAGCCGGCCCCTCTGCTAGAAACGGTCTCAACTATAGATAGTTATCGTCCGGGTGCCCCGCGAGGGGTTAAAAGGGAAGAGGGTGCAAATCCCTCGCTGTCCCGCAACTGTGAACGGTTATGAAAGCCGCAACAACGCCACTGAGAGTATCGGGAAGGCGCGGTGAGTAAGTAGACCCGTGAGTCAGGAAACCTGCCAGGATGAATGCTTACTGCAACCTCCGTGGTAGAGGGGCTAAAGCCAGAATCGTATCTTTTTTCCGATTTTTGACGACCCGCCTTCCACTGGAAGGGGGGTTTTTTTGTGTCCAAAGTGATTCTGGTGACGGGTGGGGCGCGCAGCGGCAAGAGCCGTTTCGCCGAGCGGCTGGCCGAGGGGTTCCCGCCGTTGCGCGGTTACCTGGCGACCGGTCAGCCGGGAGACGCGGAGATGGCCGAGCGCATCGCCCGCCACCGCGGCAGGCGCGGCGGCGACTGGGAGACGGTGGAGGAGCCGCTGGAACTGACCCGGGCCCTGCTTGGAAACGACGGCCGCTACAGCGTCTTGCTGGTCGACTGCATCACGCTCTGGCTCAGCAACCTGCTGTTCATGAGCGACGCCGGCCCCGCCGGGGCGCTCGCGCGCGTGGCGGCCTGCACCGAAACCTTCCGGGCGCTGAAGACGCCGCTCATCATGGTCACCAACGAGGTCGGCATGGGGATCGTGCCGGAGCATCCTCTGGCCAGGAGCTTCAGGGACCTGGCGGGGGAGGCGAACGAGATGATCGCGGCCAGGGCGGACGAGGTGTACGTGACCATCTCCGGGTTGCCGCTGAAGCTCAAGGGGTGAGTTCCGGGCGCCCGCAAGGGGTGCCCCTGAAAAAACGCCGCCTGTCGAGCTGGCCATCGGCGCTTGCACCCCGCCGGAAAAACTGCTTCGACAGGGGACACCACCATCTATAAATACAGGGAGTCACCATGGAACTGTTAGACGCGACACTGGCGAAAATCCAGCCGGTAGACGAGGCGTTCATCGCCAAGGCGCAGGCGAAGCTGGACAACAAGACCAAGCCGCTCGGCTCTCTTGGCCGCCTGGAGGAGGTGGCGCGCAGGTTTGCCGCCATCACGGAGAACCTTGCTCCCGACACGGGGAAGAAGGTGATCTTCACCTTCGCCGGGGACCACGGCATCGTCGAGGAGGGGGTCTCCGCTTTCCCGAAGGAGGTGACCCCGCAGATGGTGCTCAACTTCCTGCGCGGCGGCGCCGGGGTCAACGTGCTGGCGCGCCACGTCGGAGCCGAGGTGCGGGTGGTTGACGTGGGGGTCGATTACGACTTCGAGCCCGCTGCCGGCCTTATCATCCGCAAGGTCGCCAAGGGGACGCGCAATTTCGCCAAGGGAAGCGCCATGACCCGGGAAGAGGCCGTTGCCGCCATCGAGGTCGGCATCGCCCTGGCGGACCAGGCGAAACAGGAGGGGATCGCCATGCTCGGCACCGGTGAGATGGGGATCGGCAACACGAGCCCCTCCTCGGCCATCATCGCCGCCCTCTCCGGCTGCACGGTCCGCGAGGTAACCCACCGCGGCACCGGGATCAACGATCTGGCGCTGGAGCACAAGATATCGGTGATCGAGGCGGGGCTGGCCCTGAACCGCCCGGACCCGGAGGACCCGCTGGACGTGCTCGCCAAGGTCGGGGGGCTGGAGATCGCCGGCATCGCCGGGTTGGTGCTGGGGGCCGCAGCCAATCGGATTCCGGTGGTGGTGGACGGTTTCATCTCTACGGCAGGGGCGCTGATCGCCTCGGAGATGCACCCGCACGTGAGGGATTACATCTTCGCCGCACACACCTCGGTGGAGGTCGGGCACAAGATGATGCTGGAGCGGATCGGCGTCCAGCCGATGCTCGACCTTCAGCTGCGCCTGGGGGAAGGAACCGGCGCGGCGCTCGCCATGGGTCTCATCGAGGCGGGGGTGAAGGTGTTGAAGGAGATGGCCACCTTCGCCGAGGCGGGGGTCGCCGAGGCGTAAGCGTTTGGTGCACGGGGGTGACGCATGAGATTGTTCCTCATCGCGTTCCAGTTCCTCACCATCGTCCCGCTCCCCTGCACGGTGCGCTGCGAGGAGGAGGACCTGGGGCGCTCCATGACCTTTTTCCCGCTGGTGGGGCTTGCCATCGGCGGGCTTTTGGCCGGTGCCGATTTCCTGCTGGCGCCGCTTCTTCCCAGGGGGGTGGCCGACCTGATCCTGGTCGCGCTCTTGAGCGTGGTGACGGGGGGACTCCATCTGGACGGCCTTTCCGACGTCTGCGACGGCCTGGCCGCCCGCGGCTCGCGGCAGCGTTTTCTCGACGTGATGAAGGATTCCCGGGTCGGCGCGGTGGGAGCGGTCGCGCTTGTGCTGGGACTCGGGCTCAAGTACCAGGCGCTTGTTGCCGTGCCGCTTGAGTACAAGCGGGAGGTGCTGCTCTTTTTCCCGCTGGCGGCGAGGTTCGCCCAGGTGCAGATGACCGTAGGCGCCAAAAGGGCGCGCTCCGACGGGCTCGGTTCAGCCTTCGTGGGGGGCGCCGGGCTCACCCAGTTCATGCTCTCCTGCGCCTTCACCCTGGCGGCCGGTTACTGGCTCCTCGGCGTGGAGGGGCTCTATTGCGCGGCGCTTCTCTACCTGCTCACCTGGGGTATCAAGCGCTGGTCCCACCGCAGGCTCGGCGGGATTACGGGAGACGTGATCGGCTGCGCCAGCGAGTTGAACGAGATCTGTTGTCTGCTGTTTTTGCTGGCGTTTCTGCACCGCGGCCTGCAGGGCGTATAGGAGCCAAGCTCATGACCAAAAAAACCCGGATACATCTGATCAGACATGGCGAGGTGGAAGGCGCCTATCGCTACAACGGTCACGGGGACGTGGCCCTGACGGCACGCGGGGTGGAGCAGTACCATGAGCTGAAGCCGCGCCTGGACCGGGACCTGATCAGCGCCTGCTACACGAGCGACCTGTCCCGGACCGTTCGCGGCGGCGAGATCCTTGGCGCCTACCTCGGTGTCGAACCGGTCGCGCTGCGGGAACTCAGGGAGCTGAACTGCGGGGCGTGGCAGGGACTTTCGCTGGCCGAGATCCAGGCGGGCCGCCCGGACGAGTGGGCCGCCCGGCTGGCCGACCTGGCGAATTTCCGGGCCCACGGCGGTGAGAGCCTGAGCGACCTTGCCGCCCGGGTGCTCCCGGCCCTGTCCGGCATCGTCGAGCGGCACCGGGGCGAGGAGGTCCTGGTGGTGGCCCACGGCGGGGTAAACCGGGTGATCCTGATGGATGCCATCGGCGCACCGGTCTCGTCCATGTTCAGCATCGAGCAGCGCTACTGCTGCCTGAACATCATCGACTATTATGCCGACGGCAATACGGTGGTGACCCTTGTTAACGGCTGACGGTGGCGCGGAGCGTTCATGAAGGCAATAGTCATCGCAGCGCCGCACAGCGGCTCCGGAAAGACCACCGTGACGCTTGGCATCATGGCCGCCCTGAGGTGCCGCGGCCTGGGCGTCGCCCCCTTCAAGGTGGGACCCGACTTCATCGACCCGGGCTACCACGGGATGGTGACCGGCGCTCCTTCCGTCAATCTGGACGGCTGGATCTGCGACCCGGAATTTATCCGCACGAGTTTCGCCCACCACGCGGCCGGTGCGGACATCGCCGTCATCGAAGGGGTGATGGGGCTTTTCGACGGGATCGACGGGATCTCCGAGGCGGGGAGCACGGCCCAGATCGCCAAGCTGCTCGATGCGCCGGTAATCCTGGTGGTGGACGCCCGCAGCCAGGCGAGAAGCGCCGCCGCGCTGGTGCACGGCTTCGCATCCTTCGATGTCGGGGTCAGAGTTTCCGGCGTCGTCTTCAACAACGTGGCGAGCCCGAACCACGAGCGGATCCTGCGCGAGGCGCTGGCCGCCAGTTGTCCGGCAGTTACGGTGCTAGGCTGCCTCCCCAGGGATGCGGCGCTCGCCATACCGTCGCGACACCTGGGGCTGTTGACCGCCGAGGAAAACCCGCTATCCGAGGGGTTCGTAGCGCACCTGGTCCAGGTGATAGAGCGGCATCTGGACCTGCAAGCCCTCCTACGTCTCTCCGGCGTCCAGGATGTCGACCCGGTCCATGAAGTCGAGGAAGCCCCTGACCCGGTCAGGATCGCGGTGGCGCGGGACGCGGCCTTTTGCTTTGTCTACCAAGACAACCTCAGGCTCTTGAGGGAGAGCGGGGCCGAGCTCTGCTTTTTCTCCCCGCTTCGGGACAGCGCACTTCCCGAGGGGGTCTGCGGCATCTATCTCCCCGGCGGCTATCCGGAGCTCTTCGCCGAGCCCCTTGCCGGGAACCTTTTGCTGAAAGGGATGATACGCGCAGCGGTTGAGGCGGGCATGCCCGTCTACGCCGAGTGCGGCGGCTTTATCTATCTGACCCGGGGGGTCGCAACGGACGGCGTTCCCCACCCCTTTGTCGGCATCTTCCCGGTCTTCACCCGGATGCTGCCGCGCCGTAAGGCGCTGGGTTATCGCCAGGTGGAACTTTTGGCGGAGAGCGTCACGGGGGGCACGGGGACCGTCGCCCGGGGCCACGAGTTTCATTATTCCGAGATGGAGCAGATGCCGGCCGGCATCGAGCGCGTGTACCGGGTCAGCCGGAAAGGCATTGCGCTGGAACCGGAAGGATATCGCTACAAAAACTGCCTCGCCTCCTACATCCATCTTCATTTTGGCAGTTCACCGGCAATGGCGCAGAGCTTTGTGGGGCACTGCAGGGCCTACAGCACAGGGAGTCTCACATGAAAACACAGATTGAATCGGCACGCGAAGGCATCGTCACCCCCCAGATGGCAACGGTAGCAGCCGACGAGGGGGTAACGCCCGAGTACGTGCGGGAGAAGGTGGCCCAGGGACGTATCGTCATCCCCTGGAACAGGATCCGCAATCCCAGGGTCGCCGGCATCGGCGAGGGGATGAGGACCAAGGTAAACGCATCGATCGGGACCTCTTCCGACATCATCGATTATGCCGGCGAGGTGCGCAAGGGGCTCGCCGCCGCCGAGTCCGGAGCGGATACCCTGATGGAGCTCTCGGTCGGCGGCGACCTGGACCGGGTGCGGCGCGAGGTGATCGCGGCCGTCGATCTCCCGGTGGGCAACGTGCCGCTCTACCAGGCGTTCTGCGAGGCGGCACGCAAGTACGGCGATCCGAACAAGCTCGACGACGAGATGCTCTTCGACATCATCGAGAGGCAGTGCGCGGACGGCATGTCCTTCATGGCCGTACACTGCGGCATTAACCTCTACACCCTGGAGCGCCTGAGAAAACAGGGTTACCGCTACGGCGGGCTGGTTTCAAAGGGCGGGGTGAGCATGGCCGCCTGGATGATCGCCAACGGCCGCGAGAACCCGCTTTACGAGAAGTTCGACCGGGTGGTCGAGATCCTGAAGCGCTACGACACGGTGCTCTCCCTGGGTAACGGGCTGCGCGCCGGCGCCATCCATGACTCCAGCGACCGCGCCCAGATCCAGGAACTGCTGATCAACTGCGAGCTGGCCGAGATCGGCCGCGAGATGGGCTGCCAGATGCTGGTGGAGGGCCCGGGCCACGTGCCGCTCGACGAGATCGAGGGGAACATCAAGCTGCAAAAGAGGATGAGCGGCGGCGCCCCCTACTACATGCTCGGCCCCATCGCCACCGACGTGGCGCCCGGCTTCGACCATATCACGGCGGCCATCGGCGCGGCGCAGTCCTCGCGCTACGGCGCCGACCTCATCTGCTACATCACCCCGGCCGAGCACCTGGCGCTTCCCAATGAGGACGACGTCCGGCTCGGCGTGAAGGCGGCCAAAATCGCCGCCTACATCGGCGACATGAACAAGTACCCGGAGAAGGGGCGGCAGCGCGACAAGGAGATGAGCAAGGCGCGCAGGGACCTCGACTGGCAGCGCCAGTTCGAGCTCGCCCTGTACCCGGAGGATGCCGCTGCGATCAGGGGGAGCCGGACCCCGGAGGACGAGAAGACCTGCACCATGTGCGGCGACTTCTGCGCCTCCAGGGGCGCCGGCAAGATCTTCGCCTGCGACCTGCGCGGTGACAAGATCTGATGGCGAGGCTTCTCCTTTGCACCATGATCTCCCTTTTGGCCGCCACCCCGGCCTTCGCCATGCACATCTCGGAGGGGATACTTCCTTTTTCCTGGGCCGTCGTCTGGTACCTGGCGGTGGCGCCGTTCGTTGCCCTGGGGGTGAAGCGCCTCAACGCGCTGGCGCGGGAGGACCTCTCGCTGAAGCCGCTGGTGGGGCTTCTGGCCGCCGTGGTCTTCATCATTTCCTGCATGCCGATACCGGTCCCCACCGCCGGCACCTGCTCGCACCCCTGCGGCACCGGCGTCGCGGCGATCCTGGTCGGCCCGCTGGTCAGCGTGGTGATCGCGGCCGTCGCCCTCCTGATCCAGGCGCTCTTCCTGGCCCACGGCGGCTTGTCCACCCTGGGAGCCAACACATTCTCCATGGGGGTGATCGGCTCACTGGTCGGCTGGCTCGCCTTTCGCGGCGTGCGCCGCATGGGGGGGAGCCTCGCCGTCTCCGGCTTCATCGCGGGGCTTTTGGCCGACTGGGGCACCTACGCCGCGACCTCGCTGATACTCGCCTCGGGCATCCGGGGCGACGCGCCGCTATTGCCGCTTTTTTCCAAGGTCGTGCTCGCCTTCATACCGACCCAGCTGCCGCTCGGCATCCTGGAAGGGGTGATAACCGCAGGGATGGTGACACTTTTGTACAGAAAACGTCCCGATCTGCTGGTAAAGATGCGGGTGATAACGGAGAAGGAGTTGCCGAGCCATGCCTGAACGCAAACGGAAGTGGAAAATACTCCTGCTGCATATGATCATCCTCCCGACGCTGTTCTTCGGGGTTTACTTCTTTTCCCTGGCCCCCAAGTCCTGGGAGGGGGTGGACGAGGCGGTGGTTGAGAAGATCGCCAAGGAGCACGGCCGCGAGGCGAAGGCGCCGCTCATCGATCCGGGCTCAGGTGACCTGCTGCTCTTCGCCTTCCTGGTGGCCGGGGCGGTCGGCGGCTTTGCGGCCGGTTACTACTGGCGCGATCTGACAAGGAAGCGGTAGCCGTTCGTACCACGGGAAGGGACACCATGCACCATTTCACACGACAGACGCACGACTGCTCCCATCCGGTAAGCCGCCTGGACCCGAGGGTGAAGCTCCTGAGCGCCGTGGCGCTCCTCGTGATGGTGATAAGCTGCCAGGGGTCCGCCTTTCCGCTCTTGGTCTCGTTTCTTGGCCTCGCCCTCTGCCTGTGCCTCGGCATTCCGCTGCGGACCCTCGCCCTGCGCTTTTCGGAGCCGCTGTTCATCGCGGCAACGGTGCTTTTGTTGAAGCTGTTCTTCGCCGGGAGCCAGCCGCTCTTCTCCCTGCACATCGCCGGTGTCGAGCTGGTGGGGCACCGGGACGGCCTCCTCGAAGGGGCGCGCATCGCCAGCCGCATCGTGGGCGGCGTCTCCCTGCTCGCCGTGGTCGGTTTCTCGACACCGTTCACCGAACTGATGGCCGCTCTCTCCTGGCTCAGGGTGCCGCAGGTGCTGGTCGACGTGGCGCTTTTCGCCTGGCGCTACCTGTTCCTGCTCCTGGAGGATGCACAGGTCGTGTACAACGCGCAGAGAAACCGCCTGGGCTACGTAGGCTACCGGCGCGGTCTCAGCTCCTTCGGGACCCTGGCCGGCGTGCTGGTCATCAAGGCGTTCGACAACAGCCAGAGCATCACCACCGCCATGGTGCAGAGGGGCTACGACGGCGACATGCCGATGCTGCTGCACAAGCCTTTCAAGCCGGCCGAGGTGGCTCTGGCAGCCCTCTTCGTCGCCGGCATGGGTTTGATCCGGCTCATCTGAGCTCCCCTTGCGCCGCAAAGGACCACCGTGAACGCGATAAGAATCTCCGTTAATCTGGAAAGCTTCAAGTACTCCGACGGCACCGTTGCCCTCTCCGACATCCATCTGGACGTGGCGCAGGGGGAGTTCACCGGCATCCTGGGGGCCAACGGTTCCGGCAAGACCACGCTTCTGAAGGTCATGGACGGGCTCATCAAGGGGTACCAGGGCGAGGTGCTCTTGGACGGGGACAACGTGCTCCGCCTGCACCCGCGCGATATCTACCGCAAGGTGGGTCTCGTGTTCCAGAACCCGGACGACCAGCTTTTCGCCAGCACCGTGTTCGAAGACACCGCGTTCGGCCCCCGCAACATGGGATGTGCCGAGCCGGACGTGCGAAGCAGGGTGGAGGCGGCGCTGGCCAGCGTCGACATGGCGCAATATGCGGCGAAGGGGATCCACAACCTGAGCTACGGCCAGAAGAAGCGGGTCTGCATCGCGGGTCTGCTTGCCATGGGGCACGAGATACTGCTCCTGGACGAGCCGACCGCCGGGCTCGACCCGATGGGCGAGTACCGGATGATGGAGCTTTTGACCAAGCTGAACCGGGAGCAGGGTGTCACCATCGTCATGGCGACGCACAGCGTCGACCTGGTGCCGATCTTCCTGCACCGGCTCCATATCCTGAGCCGTGGGAGCCTGGTCCGGGGCGGCACGCCCGAGGAGGTGTTGACGGCGCCCGACGAGCTGCAGAACGTGAAGCTGCGGCTGCCCCATATAGCCGAATTGATCTACAGGCTGAAGCACGAGGAGGGGCTCCCCTTCAGCCGGATACCGCTCACCATCGGCGAGGCCAGAAGGGAGATCGTCGAGGCGATGGGGAGGTAGGCGGCGTTTCAAGGTGAGCCGATCGGTTTCAGGGGGCAGCACTGCGGGAGCCGCCTGATACAGGGTCGCGGCCATGATTTGACGGCTCTACAAATGTCGGAGAGCAAGGAAATGAGGGATGGCCCGCTTGGGCTATCCCTCATTCTTTTTGGTGCCCCAATGTCATAGCGTCTGGATTTCCTGTGTTAGCTATTGGAACAGTGGCATGCTCAGTTGTGGAACACTGACTATGTGTATACAAAAAACAACGAAATAACTCTTTGGAAGTTGCTGTTATTATGGCTAGTTTCAATTAGGCATAAATTATGCTGTCATGCACGAAGTGGTTGTTGACAGAGGCGCATGTTCTGCTTGCTAGCCGACTTATTTAAAGCTATTTTTACCATCAATGGCAGCTTTACCTGCCTCGATGGAGCTACCAAAATTATTCTATGCCAGTAGAGGTACTGCTATGATGAATATGGTATGGGGTTGGCTGGTCGGGTATAGTATTGCGGTCCTGGTTCAGGCCACATATGCGGTATATTTACTGAGGCACGATGTCGTGTCAACGATAACCCGCTTCGTTTCGAGAGTGGCTATTACTGTTCACCGTTCGGGGTAACGAAAACGACAAGGAGTTGGAGGAAATGGGTAATCTTTTTATCGCGGAGCGCCATCTATGCCGTAGCACTCCTCGTCCAGATTCTGTTCTACAGGCAGTCTGTAGGGCAGGCAAAGCATGCCATCGAAGACGAAAGGGTTGAAGCAGCTCTGATGACACCGCAAAACGTCTGATCGGACCCGGGGAGCCGCTGTTCATCGCGGCAACGGCCGGCATGGTGCCGGACCTGCAGCGCGAATATCCATTTGAATGCGGCGAAAAAATAAAACGTTGTTACGCCTGCACTTAGCCGTAAATTGTCTTGACACCTCTGCTTTCAGGTTATATATATAAATCACAATATGTCTATGTGTGTATTGTTGGGTTTTGTGCAATCGAGGTGGCTGTAACACAAGACCGTGGGGATCTGGTGTGCTGCTTTTTAGTTTTCATGGAAGTTAGATAATCGTACGTCTAACCTAATTTTGATTGCTGCTGATGACGCCTGGTAGCAATAAACAGTGAGGAGTGAGAAAATGGGGAATCTTTTAATTTTGACAGGTGCCATCTATGCCGCAGCTCTCATGTTCCAGATGTGGTCATATACATTAACTGTAAAGAAAACAACCGATAAGGTCAAAGCAGGGGCACGTAACGCACATCTCGTATCAGAAGAAGTGAGCTGCTACTAGCAGAAGGGTTCCGTGCACCATTTGGCCCCCACCCTACTGCCGATCGCACAGATGGAAAAAGAGCGGGACGGAGCATGTGATCCATCCCGCTCTTTTTTTGGTCTCCGGTAATGCCCGCACAATGCAGTACTAACAACAAGGCATCCGACTTCGTTCCCATTTCCCAGGACTTCTCATCGCCTCTGTAAATGGTGCTTCCTAGTATCCCTTCTCGATGACCTTTGCCTTCACCCTGCCGATCATCCCTGCCAGGAGCCCCATTTCGTCGACGGAATCCCCTTCCACCAGCTTGATGTGCGTTACGCTCGCGGGCATCTCGCCAAAGGTCGGGTCGACCGCGACCCAGCCGTTCAGGTAGCTCTCGGCCCAGCTGTGGTAGACAAAGCCCTGTCCCGGTAAATAGACCAGCCCGGAGACGAACCTGGTGGGAATTGCGGCAGCGCGGGCCAGGGCGGCGTAGAGCCTCGCGTGGCTCTGGCAGTTGCCGGACCGGCTTTTCAGCGTCTCCAGCGGGGATTGGCTGTCGCTCCCCGCTCCCTTGATCTCTTTCGACACCCACTCAACCAGGAGCCGCGCCCGTTGCGCAGCGTCCTTTTCGCCGCCGATGATCGCCTCGCTTTGGGCCACGATCTCTTGGGCGTCGCTCGGGATGCGCGGGGCCGGCTCCAGGTCGGCGGCCGAGGGCGTCTCTGCGGTGGGGGGTGCAAAGCCGGGATTGGGCATGGTGAAGGCGGCCCTGCCGTCGGCGAGCCTCGTCGCCCGCTGTCCTTTTCCCTGCAAGACCGGCAGCGCCACCGGGATGCCGGCCAGTTCCACAGACAGTTGTTTCAGCTGCTCCGGCCGCTCGATGGGCGGGTCGACCCGGACCAGGCTGAAGTCGAACACCAGGTCCCGCTTGGAAAGCGCCGCGTCGGCCAGGTGGAGCTTGGCGCTGGCCTCGTCCTCGGCCAGCGTGACCACAAGGTCGTCCCGGACCGATTCCCTGATGCTGTTCCCCTTCAGGTCAACCCATACGTCGTTGTCCACCATCGGGTAGAGGTCGTTCCTCAGGTGCAGCGCGGCCGTTCCCCCCGCGAGCGTTTCCTCGCCGATCACCTCGACCCGGACCTGCTTCACCTTTGCCGACTCCACATCGAGAATGGCCATCCTGTAGCTCTTTCCGGCCGCGGCTCCCTGCATGAGCGGATGGACGTTCAGGGCCTGCGGCGGGTAAACGGCCCCTTTGTGCTTCAAGGTGCGCTCCTTCTTCCTCCCGCCCGAGACGACGGCGATGCTGATGCCTTTGGGGGTCACCTCGCCGTTCACCAGCAGGGGGCTTCCGTCGATGCGGCTCTCGGCGCTGAAGGAGCGCAGCGCCAGGTCCCGGCCCACGAGGTAGGACTCTTTCGAGGTCGCCTCACGGGAAAAGCCCATCACGCGCAGCTTCACGCTCCCCTCAGAATCGATCCGGAAGCCGTCGCCCGCCCGGGCGATGCTCAGGCGGGCAAAGCCCACCCGCTCGCCGTCCAGGTTAATGCTGAACCAGCGCTCCCCCTCCGGGGGGGAGGCGAGCCTGGGAACGGCGGCAAAAACCTGCAGCGGCGCGCAGATAAGCAGGATGGTGACCAGAATCCGTAATAAGGCGTTAAGTCGCATGCTATTCGGTGAAGATCGGTTCGGCGGCGGTCTCAGGCCTTTCATCGCTGCTGTCCAGCTTGCATTGCCCGGCTGGGACGCCAAGGCCGGTGGCGGCCGCCTCCAGTTTGTGCTGCTGGGATGCATGACGCAGCATCTCCTTTTGGCCGGACTCGTCAAGGCTGCGGAAGGTTGCCACAAGTGTCTGTTCTTCTATGGTTAGCTCCATGGAGTATCTCCTTTTGCAAATTGAGCTTGTTATACCACAGCACGGGCTTTGGGTGCAATCCGGGAAAGACCGCGGGATACCCGGTGATTCTCATTTGAGCTGCACGGTAATCGTCTCAGAGGGGAGCTTCGGCGCGGGTCGGGAGGGTTCCGGAGGCTGATGCCCCTAGGCGAGCGCCTCTGCCGGCGGGGCGCCACTGCCGCAATTTCCCGGCGCAGGCGGAAAACTAATTAGTTGACATTAACCACTTGCCACCGCAGATGCCAGGCAGTATAATGACCCCAATAGATAAGAGTTGCGGAGGGTCGTAGGATCCTCCTTCCCCTAGCTGACTTGCCCTCCTAGTCGCTAGGGTTTTTTTTGCCTTTTTTCCGGTTGTGCCAAACCTTGCACACTTTCCCCGAATAGGTTAGTATCTCTCATTGTCCACCATCTCTGCGCACCCCGAGGCCCCATGTACCCCATCGTCACCCGTACCGATCAATGCCGCAAGTGCTACTCCTGCGTCCGAAGCTGCCCCGTCAAGGCGATCAAGGTCGAGAAGAGCTATACCGAGATCATCTCCGAGCGCTGCATCGGTTGCGGCAACTGCCTGAGCACCTGCCCGCAGCACGCCAAGGTGATCGCCGACAACGTCGGGGTCACCGAGCGGCTGCTCGCCTCGGGAGACCCGGTCATCGCGGTGCTTGGCTGCTCCTTCCCGGCCTTCTTCGACTACGCCACCCCCGGCCAGCTCTCGGCGGGGCTCAGGCAACTCGGCTTTGCCGAGGTGCACGAGGGGGCGAGCGGGGTGGAGCTGATCGCCGAGGGGTACGCGGAGGCGATAGGCAACGGCGGGCTGCCGCTCATCTCCTCCCACTGTCCGGCCGTGGTCGACCTGATCGAGCGGCACTACCCGAAGCTGATCAACAACCTGGTCGGGGTGGTAACGCACATGGTGGCCATAGGGCGCTTCCTGAAACAGGTGCTGGGCGACCACGTCAAGGTGATCTACATAAGCTCGTGCATCGCCGGCAAGTTCGAGGTGCAGGCGGAAGAGACCCGGGGCGCCGTCGACGTGCTCCTCACCTACCGGGAACTGGAATCGATCTTCAAGGAGCGCTCCATCGAGCTTCCCGCGCTGGAAGAGGAGCCTTTCGACGGGAAGGAGCCGCATCTGGGGCGGATCTTCTCCCTCTCCCAGGGCTCGTTCCAGGCCTTCGGCATCAAGGCCGACCCGCTGGACACGGAGATCGTGACGGCGGAGGGCGAGGTGAACGTGATGGGGATCGTCAAGGACCTCGCCGCCGGCCGGATCAGCCCGAAGTTCGTCGACCTGCGCTTTTGCTATGACGGCTGCATCGGCGGGCCGGGGCGGAACGTATCGCTCACCGAGTTCTCCCGGCGCAACCTGGTGATCTCCCACTTCAAAAAGAAGGCCCCCTACCGGACCTCGCAGATCTACCGCGACGGCTGCGGCACGCTGAACCTGTCGCGGTCCTTCTCGGACCGCTACGCCAAGCTCCCCACCCCCAAGGGGGGCGATGTGAAAAAGATCCTGCAGGCGACCAACAAGTTCACCCAGAAGGACGAGCTGAACTGCCGCACCTGCGGCTACCGGACCTGCCGGGAGTACGCCGTTGCCGTGTTCCAGGGGCTGGCCGACCTGCAGATGTGCCTGCCGCACAACCTGCAGCAGCTGGAGGAGGAGCGCGGCAGGCTGATCCAGAAGTACGAGCTGGCCAAGAGGGAGCTGGACCGGGAGTACGGCGACGAGTTCATCGTCGGCCAGGACCGCAACACCCTGGAGGCGCTGGACCAGATCAAGCAGGTCGGCCCCACCCCCACCACGGTGCTGGTCAGGGGGGAGTCCGGGACCGGCAAGGAGCTCGCCGCACGCGCCATCCACCGCTACTCCAAGAGAAACGACAAGCCCCTGGTGACGGTGAACTGCACCACCATCACCGATTCGCTCCTGGAAAGCGAGCTGTTCGGGCACAAGAAGGGCTCCTTTACCGGCGCCATCATGGAGAAAAAGGGACTCTTCGAGGCGGCCGACGGCGGCACCATCTTCCTGGACGAGATCGGCGACATCACCCCGAAGCTGCAGGCCGAGCTGCTGCGGGTGCTCGACATGGGCGAGGTGCGCCCGGTGGGCGGCACCCTTTCCAAGCGGGTCGATATCCGTCTTATAGCGGCAACTAATAAATCGCTGGAGGACGGCGTGCGCGACGGCTGGTTCCGCGAGGACCTCTATTACCGGCTCAACGTCTTCTCCATAACCATGCCTCCGCTCAGGACCCGGGTCGAGTCCATTCCGCAGCTGGCCCACTACTTTCTGGAGAAGGCGCGCAACAAGCTGAACAAGAACATCGTCGGCATAGAGGAGCGCGCCATCAACGCCATGGTGAAATATCCCTGGCCCGGCAACATCAGGGAGATGCAGAACGTCATCGAGCGGGCGGCGGTACTCACCCATGACGAGATCATCAAACTGGGCAACCTGCCGCTCGCCTTCGCCGAGAGTTACGCGGAAGAGGGTGAGGACGTCATCGACCTGCGCTCCTTCAAAAAGGAGCGGGAGCCCCATGTGCTCAGGGTGGAGAAGAAGCTGATTCAACGCTATTTGGCGGACGCCGAGGGCAATGTGTCAAAAGCGGCACAGCTTGCCAACATCCCCAGGCGCACCTTTTACCGTCTTTTGGACAAACATGGCCTGAAAGGGCGCACTATACGGGCGCGGGAGGAGGATGAGGACTGATTGCGCTGCTGCGGCAGCTCCCGGCATGGCCAAAATGATACAATTGAGCATAAATTCGCGCCGTGTGCCAAAAGTGGCGCACACTGTATACAGTGTAATATAACAAAACGCTAATAGGTGGGACAGGCCCTGTTGCAAATTCAGCTACTTACGCTTGACTGTCGGCGATGTTTACACTTGGCACGCATATAGCAATATGTAGGTCAGGTGTCACACAAAATCTAACAGATTTATTCAAGGAGTAAGGCAATGGGAAGAATGAGGGAGAATCCTAGGTACAACGTAATTTCCATGAGGATCAGCGATGCAGAGCGCGAGACGCTCGAGCAGATAATGGACTCCACCAAGAAGAGCGTTTCGGACATCATGAGGGAAGCCATGGAACTCGTGAAGTCGCGGTCCTGCGGGGCGCAGCTTGACAAAAAGGCGGCCTGAGGCCGCCTTCGGCAACATCCAAGTTTGTCAGACATCAAAAAACAGGCCGCTTACAGCGGCCTTTTTTTGCGTCCATGCGACGCGTGTTCAGTTGAGTGATCGCCTATTTCACCTTCCAGGTGGTCCCCTGCGCGCTGTCCAGAAGGACCACGTTTCTCTCCAGCAGCAGATCCCTTATCTCGTCGCCCCTCTTGAAATTCTTGAGCTTCCTCGCCTCGGCCCGCTCGGCAATCAGCTGCTCGATCTCTTCGGCGGAAATGTCCATCTCGGAGGTCTTGCGCTCCTTGATGCGCTTAAGGAACGCTGCGGGCTGCGAGTCGCAGACCCCGAGCACGGCGGCTATGGCGGCGACCTCCCGCTTTGCCCGCGCCAGGAGCTCTTTCGGGGAGAGGGCGGCCGCCTTGTTGATGCTGCGTACCAGGTCGAAGACGTGGCCCAGCGCCAGTGCCGTGTTGAAGTCGTCGTCCATCGCCTCGGCAAAACGGCCGGCCAGGGCGGCGCATTTCTCCTCGAGTTCGGCGCTCTCCCCGGTCGGGGCGTGATCCCCATCGGCCGCGAGTTGCTCGTCGATGCCGGCCAGCGCCTTGTAGATCCTCTCCAGGCCAAGTTCCGCGTCCTTCAGGTTCTGGTCCGAGAAGTCGATCGGCGAGCGGTAGTGGGCCGAGAGCAGGAAGAAGCGCAGCACCTCGGCGTCGTAGCGCTCCAGTACCTCCTTGATGGTAAAGAAGTTCCCCAGCGACTTGGACATCTTCTCGGCGTTGATGTTCACGAAGCCGTTATGCAGCCAGTACTTCACGAACGGCTTGCCCGTCGCGGCCTCGGACTGGGCGATCTCGTTTTCGTGGTGCGGGAAGATCAGGTCCTTGCCGCCGCCGTGGATGTCGAAGGTCTCGCCCAGGAACTTGGTACTCATGGCGGAGCACTCGATGTGCCAGCCGGGCCTCCCCTGGCCCCAGGGGGACTCCCAGAACGGCTCGCCAGGCTTGGCCCCCTTCCAGAGCGCGAAGTCCATCGGGTGCCTCTTGCGCTCGTCCACCTCGATGCGCGCACCGGCCTGCATGTCGTCCAGGTTCCTCTTGGAGAGCTTCAGGTAGTTGTCGAATTTCTCGACGCAGAAAAAGACGTCGGCGCCAGACTGGTAGGCGAACCCCTTATCGATCAGCTTTGCCGCCAGCGCGATGATCTCCGGGATGTGTTCGGTCGCCTTGGGCTGATGGGTCGGCAGTTGCAGCATGAGCCGGGCCATGTCGATGTCGAATTCCTTGATGAAGCGCTCGGATATCTCGTTATAGGGGACGCCGTCGCGGTTGGCGCGGTTGATGATCTTGTCGTCGATGTCCGTGTAGTTGCGGACGTAGTTGACCTCGAGCCCGGTGGCGCGCAGGTAGCGGTAGATCATGTCGAACACCACGTTGGCGCGGGCGTGGCCGATGTGGCAGTGGTCGTAGACGGTTACGCCGCAGACATACATGCCGACCTTGCCGGGGTTGATGGGGACGAATTCCTCTTTGGAACCGGAGAGTGTGTTGTAGACGCGTAAGGCCATGGAAAATCCCTCTTCAAGATGAAATGCGATCTCGTCGGTAGTTGGACTCCCTCCCCTCAAGGCGAGGGAAGGTGTCAGCGCTTCTGCTCGGTCCAGGAGTCGCGCAGCGTCGCCGTCCTGTTGAAGACCGGGCTCCCCGGGCGAGCATCCTTGGAGTCGAGGCAGAAATAGCCCAGCCGCTCGAACTGGTAGCGGCTCTCCGGGCCGGCGCCCGCAAGCGACGGCTCCAGCTTGCAGCCGGCGAGCGTCTCGATCGACTTCGGGTTCAGCGAGCTGCGGTAGTCGGGCTCGTTCTTGCCGCCGGGGTTGGGCGTGCTGAACAGGCGGTCGTAGAGGCGGACTTCGGCCTCTACGGCGTGCGCGGCGCTCACCCAGTGGATGGTCCCCTTGATCTTCCTGCCGTCGGGCGCGCTGCCGCCGCGCGACGCCGGGTCGTAGCTGCAGCGGACCTCGACGACCTCGCCCCGGTCGTCCTTGAGCACCGACTCGCAGCGCACGATGTAGGCGTAGCGCAGACGGACCTCCTTGCCGGGGGCCAGGCGGAAGAACCCCTTGGACGGCTCCTCCTGGAAGTCGTCCCGCTCGATGTAGATGGTCTTGGTAAACGGCACCAGGCGCGTCCCCATGCCGGGGTCGTTGGGATGGTTGGCGGCGTCGAACTGCTCCGTCTCGTCTTCCGGATACCCCTCGATCACCACCTTCAGCGGACGCAGCACGGCCATGGCGCGCGGCGCCCTGACGTTCAGGTCCTCGCGGACCGCCTCCTCGAGTATGCCCATGTCGATGAAGCTGTCGCTCTTGCCGACGCCGATGGTCTCGCAAAAGGCGCGGATCGACCCAGGCGTGAAGCCGCGCCTCCTGAGCCCCACCAGGGTCGGCATGCGCGGGTCGTCCCAGCCGTCGACGAGCCTTTCCTGCACGAGTTCCAGAAGCTTTCTCTTGCTCATCACCGTGTAGCTCAGGTTCAGGCGGGCGAACTCGATCTGCTGCGGGTGGCAGGGGAGCTGCAGGACGTCCAGCACCCAGTCGTACAGGGGGCGGTGGTCCTCGAACTCCAGGGTGCAGATGGAGTGGGTGATCCCCTCGATGGAGTCGGAGATGCAGTGCGCGTAGTCGTACATCGGGTAGATGCACCAGGTGGCGCCGGTGCGGTGGTGCTCCACCTTCCTGATCCGGTAGATGACGGGATCGCGCAGGTTCACGTTCGGGGAGGCCATGTCGATCTTGGCGCGCAGCACGTGGGCGCCCTCCTCGAACTTCCCTTCCCTCATGCCGCGGAACAGCTCGAGGTTCTCCTGGACGGGGCGGCTGCGGTAGGGGCTCTCCTTGCCCGGCTCGGTCAGCGTGCCGCGCAGGCTGCGCATCTCGTCTGCGGAGAGGCTGTCCACGTAGGCCAGTTCCATCTCGATGAGCCGCACGGCGTGCCGGTAGAACTGCTCGAAGTAGTCCGAGGCGTAGTACAGGTGCTGGCCCCAGTCAAAGCCGAGCCAGTTCACGTTCTCCCTGATGGAGTCCTCGTACTCGATCTCCTCCTTGGCCGGGTTGGTGTCGTCGAAGCGCAGGTGGCAGCGGCCACCGAAGTCCCTGGCCAGGCCGAAGTTGAGGCAGATGGACTTCGCGTGCCCTATGTGCAGGTAGCCGTTGGGCTCGGGGGGGAAGCGGGTGACGATCTGCTGGTGCTTGCCGCTCTTGAGATCCTCCGTGACGATGTTCCTGATGAAGTTGGCCGCCTTTTCGGGGAGCGGGCTCTCTGTGGTCGGGGTCTCTTTGTTGGTCATATGGTTTCCTGTGCGGAGCGCGGCGTCTCCGGGTCGATTATGGTCTCTTCTTGTTACCCTTTTTGCTCGAGGAGAGCCACGGCGTAGGCGGCGATCCCCTCGCCGCGGCCGGCGAATCCCAGCTCCTCGGTGGTCGTTGCCTTCACGTTGACCCGCTCCTCCTCGGTGGATAGGGCGCGGGCAATGTTGAGCCGCATCTGCGGGATGAAGGGGGCGAGCTTGGGGCGCTGGGCCACTATGGTGGCGTCCACGTTGGCGATGCGGTACCCCTTGGCGTCGGCCAGGTCCATGACGTGCCGCAAAAGCTTGATGCTGTCCGCACCCTTGTAGGCCGGGTCGGTATCAGGGAAGTGGCGGCCGATGTCCCCCTCCCCGATGGCGCCGAGAATGGCGTCGGACAGGGCGTGCAGCAGCACGTCGGCGTCCGAGTGCCCGAGAAGTCCCTTGCTGTGCGGGACGTCGACACCGCCCAGGATGAGCTTTCTCCCGGCGACCAGCCTGTGTACGTCGTAACCGTTGCCAATCCGCATGAATACTTCCTTTGTCACCCCTTCAGGAAGGCCTCTGCCAGCGCCATGTCCTCGGGTGTGGTGATTTTGATGTTCCGGTAGTCGCCCATGACGATGCGCAGTTGCCACCCCTGCCGCTCCATGAGCGAGGCGTCGTCGGTGCCGAGGAATCCTTCCGACGCGGCCAAGGCGTGGGCCGCACGGATCAGGCCGAAGCGGAAGGCCTGCGGCGTCTGGGCGAGCCAGAGCCGGTCGCGCGGCGGCGTCTCGGTGATGATGCCGTCGCGGGCCACCTTTACCGTGTCCTTGACCGGGACGGCGACGACGGCCCCGCCGAATTCGCGAGCGGCATCGGCCGCCCGCCTGACGACGTCGACCGGCACGAAGGGGCGCACCCCGTCGTGGATCAGCACCAGATCGTCCGGACCGGCACCCTCCATCGCGTTCAGCCCGTTCAGCACCGAGTGCTGGCGCTCCGCCCCCCCGGCAACGATGGCGCGCACCTTGGAGAAGCCGTAGCGCTCCACGACCTCCTCCCGGCAAAAAGGGATCTCCTGCTCCGGCGACACCACGAAGATCCCGTCGATGAAGGGGGCCTGCTGAAAGACCCTGAGCGTGTGGGCCAGGATCGGCACCCCGTCCAGCAGGAGGTACTGCTTGTTGGAGCCGGCAGCCATCCTTTTCCCCATCCCTGCGGCGGGTATCAGTGCGAAAATCTTTTTCAACTCGAGGACCTCGTCAACCTTTACCAAGGCGGCAACGGTGCAAAAATCGGTGAATTATACAGCGATGCGGCGAAAAAACCACAAAAAACTGGCCTGCAGGCGCTACTCGACCCCCAGGGCGCAAAGCGCCCCGGCCAGGTCCTCCAGGTCCCGATCCAGTATGGTGCGCGGATCGAGCAGAAAGGCTCCCCTGGAGATCCTGCCGATCACGGGGGTCTCCCCCTTCCTGAGCCCCGTCTCGATCTCGTTGGGGGAGAGACCGGCGGCGCTCACCTCGATCAGCAGGGTCGGCAGGTTCAAAAGCGGCAGGGTGCCGCCGCCGGCCTGGGAGAACCCGTCGCGAAGCCGCAACGAGACCTGCTGCGGCGTGCGGCGGCGCAGTTGCCGGGCCAGCCGCCTGGCCCGGGCGGCGAGCTCGGCGTAGGGCGCCGTGAGCATCCTCAGGGTGGGAACCTCATGGAGCGCCACCCTCTCGTCACGGTACAGGCCCAGCGTCGCCTCGAGCGCGGCAAGGGTCAGCTTGTCCATCCTCAGTGCGCGCAGCAGCGGGTGCCGCTTCATCGGCTCGATGAACGACTTCTTCCCCACGATGAGCCCGGCCTGGGGCCCGCCCAGAAGCTTGTCGCCGCTGAAGGTGATGACGTCGACGCCGGCGCGCACGAACTCCTGCACCGTCGGCTCGGCGCACGGGAGGTGGCTGGAGAGATCCACCAGGTTGCCGCTCCCCATGTCGGCCAGCACCGGGACGCCGGCCGCCGCGCCCAGCGCGACCAGTTCCGGGGCGCTCACCTCGGCCGTGAAGCCGAGCACGGCGAAATTGCTGCAGTGCACCTTGAGAAAGAGCGCGGTATCGACGCTGACGGCGCCGCTGTAATCCCTGGCGTGGGTCCGGTTGGTGGTGCCGACCTCCTTGAGGGTGACCCCGGAGAGCCGCATCACGTCCGGGATCCGGAACGAGCCGCCGATCTCGACCAACTCGCCGCGGGAGACCACGGCCTCGCGCCCGGCTGCCAGCGCGCTCAGCGAGAGGAGCACCGCGGCGGCGTTGTTGTTCACCACGATGGCGGCCTCGGCCCCGGTCAACTCGCAGATCAGCGCCTCGACGTGGCTGTAGCGGCTGCCGCGCACCCCCGCCTCGAGGTCGAACTCCAGGTTCGAATAGCTAAAGGCCGCGGTGTCGAGCTGGACCCTGGCGGCCTCGGGGAGGATCGACCGGCCGAGGTTCGTGTGGATGACGATGCCGGAGCCGTTGATCACCCTTTTCAGGCTGGGGCTGTTCAGGGTGGCGAGTTCGCGGGCGATCTCGGCGCAGAGGGCCGTTTCGGCGAAGGCGGTCTCGTCAAGGCGGCCGGCGCGGGCGGCGTCGCGCACCCTGTCGAGCACGGAGCGTACCGCCCTGAGCAGCAACGTCCTGGGGTGCTTGGCGAGCAGAACCCGCACCGCCTCCCACTCGAGAACCCTGTCAACTTTGGGGATCATTTTCAGTTGCTGCACGGCGCCTCCTTGGCTCTGGGATACAAGGACCGAATTTAACGCAAACCGGTCCAGGAGGCAAAGGAAAACGGAGCTTTTACGGCATGCGGGGCAAGAAGTGGTGGCGGGGAGGGGTGGCATACAGGCGGGTATGCGGCAAGAACCGCAGTAACGGCCGGAGTTGGCCGTCTCGCGGCAGAGAATTTCTCTTTCGGCGGCTGCGGCGGGGTGTCGGGAGCAAAGCCGGTAGAAAACTGCCGGCTACAGGTCCATGTCCGGGTAGGGTGATTTTTGGACGGCCGGCTCCTCATCGATCAGCACCTTCCCGCCGTACTCCGCATTCTTCTGCACCAGCATCTCGGCGAGGATGGCGTCGCGGTTGCGGAACGCCTCTATGATCTTCTCGTGCTCCTCGACGGAGATCTGCATCCTCCCCGGTTTGCTGAGCGAGGCAAGACGCAGGCGCTGGAACTTCTTGAGCAGGGAGGCGATCATGTCGTGCAGCTTCTCGTTGCCGGCACCCCTGATGAACAGGTCGTGAAAGCTGTTGTGCACCTTGAAGAAGTGGCGCACATCGCCTTCCTCGGCGATTTCCCGCAGTTTCTCGTTGATCCCTTCCAGCTTGTTGATCTCACGGGTGCTGAGCAGGCTGCATGCCTTGCGGGCCGCGTACCCCTCCAGAATGCTCTTGATGGCGTAGAACTCCTCCACGTCCTTGGCGGAGAACGAGGCCACCAGCGCCCCTTTGCGCGGCACCACCGAGAGGTACCCCTCGGACTCCAGCTGGCGGAACGCCTCGCGGATCGGGGTGCGGCTGATGCCGAAACGGGCCGCCAGCTCTGGCTCGGCTACCTTCTCTCCGGGCTTGAGAGCCCCGGACATGATGGCGTCCCGAATGGTCTCAAGTATCCGTTCTCTGAGGGTTAGGTGCTTCTCCACGTTCTTCTTCATTCGGTGTCCCCCGTGATGGGACGGTATTGTATACAGTATCCATAAATTGTCAAGAACTTCCCCTGTATCTTCGGGCAATTTGGCAAAAAAATGCCCTTGAAATTTGCCCGCTGCAGCTGTATGTTGGCAGGCTTAGGCGGTTTCCGGAAGGCAACCGCACGGAGCCGCGCCCAAAAAAACGGAGTCTCCAATGAGTAAGCGAGTCTTTGCCCACGTCCCGTATCTGCAGATGCAGGAACATCTCCCCTTCATCCTGGAGCGCCGCATCAACCCGGAGATTTACCTGTCGGCCGAGGCGCTTGACGCCCTGGACCCGGCGCAGCTTGCCGCGACGGCCGGTGTGCTGAAAAACGAGGGACTGTCCTGCACCATCCACTCCCCCTTCATGGACCTCAATCCCGGTTCGCTGGAGAGGCTGCTCCGTGACGCCACCATGCACCGCTTCAGCCAGGTGCTGGGCGCGGCCGAGGTTCTCAAGCCGGAGGTTATGGTGTTTCATCCCGGTTTCGACCGCTGGCGCTATGGTGAGGCGACCGGCCAGTGGCTCGATCTGAGCGTGGCGGCCTGGCGCGGCGTGCTCGATCGTGTCAGGGGGATCGGAACGGTCCTCGCGGTGGAGAACATCTTCGAGGAGGAGCCCTCGACGCTGAAGGCGCTGTTCGAGGCGGTGGACGACCCGCTGTTTAGGCACTGCTTCGACGTCGGGCACTGGAATCTTTTCAAGAAGGTGGGGATGGAGCAGTGGTTCGAGGCGCTGGGAGGGTGGATCGCCGAGGTCCATATCCACGACAACGACGGTTCCCGGGACGATCACGCGCCGCCGGGCGAGGGCGCCATAGATTTCGAGCTGTTCTTCGACCTGATGGAGCGCTACGCCCCGGATGCGGCCTACACCGTCGAGGCGCACAGCAAGCCGCACCTGGAGCGCTCGCTTGCCGTGCTGAAGCCGTACCTCGGGTGAAGCGGTGCTAAGCTGACCATTGGCCACGGAGAAAGTCCCAAGGAGATCCGAGACGGGCCAAAACCTTCGAGCTTGAGGTCTTGCGCAAAACTGCCTGCCCTGTGTTCAATCCGGAATCTCGATGCTCGCCGGATCGTCTTCGCCGTGCACCACGGCCCACTCGTTCTGCTCCCGGTCGAAATCGGCAATCTTCTCCAGGGGCGCTTTCAGGTACTTGCCGCGCGCCGTTACCGCGATTTTGCCGTCGGCAAGGATGATCTCGCCGGTCCCGTGGAAAAAGCGGCTGTTCTGCCCGGTGATCCTCGCCACCACCTTCAGCTCGACGCCGAGCGGGATCGGCCTCTTGTAGGTCAGGTTCAACTCGACGGTCAGCCCCCAGATCTCCTCCTCGTTGCCGACCAGGATGGACCTCCCAATGGTTTCGTCCAACATGGTCGACGCGAGCCCTCCGTGCAGGCGCCCGGGATAGCTCTGGTGCTCCTCCCTCGGCGTAAAGATCCCGATCAACTCCCCCCGTTCGGTCTCGTAAAAAGAGGCCTTGAGCCCCGAGCCGTTTCGCAGGCCGCAGACGAAGCAGAGCCTGGAATTGTACTGTTTCCTGGTGATGTTGTGCAGCATCCGCCCTCCTTCGCCATGTCGATCGGCGCTACTTCCTCGACGATTTGCGCGCTCTCTTGGACCGTGACAGCACCGAGGCGAGATAGGCCACGATGCCGAGATTCACCACCAGCACGGTGACCCTCGGCCAGGCCAACTCGCGCGATACCTCGTAAAGCTCAACGGGGAGGTAGATCGCCCCGGAAAGAACGGCGAACCACTCGGCCCACTGCTGCTGCGTCCAAAGGCCGTACGCCTCCGCGATCCTGATCACCGCATAGAGCAATGCCGACAGCGCCAGCATCCAAAGCTGCAGGTCCGTGACGCGGTCCGCCGCATCTATGAATATGTTCGGATAATGCTGGGCGGGGTTGAAATGCAGCACCTTCACCAGTTGGACGGCAGCCTGATGCAGGTTCCGGTGTGCAAGGGTCAGGACTCCGCACCCGGCTGCCAGGACCAGGATCCCCTTGAGCGCCTCGAATGTCGCGACCAGCCGCAGTCCGTTTCCGGACCCTGATTTCCCGCTCTTCATCATCACCTCGTCTGCTCCGCCGGGGACCCCCGCACGACCCGCCTGGTCGGTCTAGGCCTGCTGGAGGACCTTGAGCGAGACGTTCTCGACCAGGTCCTTGACCTTTTCCTTGTATGCCAGCATGTGCGGCGTGGCAAGGTGCGCCCTGAGCGCTTCCAGGCTTTGCCACTTCTCGATGATGGTGACCGTATGCTCATCAAGATCTTGTATCGAAAGGGCGGCGTCGATGTCGACGGCGGGGAAGTACTCCAGGCAGCCGTTCTCCTGTCTCACCTTCGGGACGTTGGCGTTGAAGATGTCGAGAAAGGCGCTGCGCTCTCCTTCGGCGATGCGGATCGATGCTATTACGCTGATCATGGAGTGCTCCTTGCTGGCTGTTTTGATCTGATGTCAGGCGGTTAGCTGCGGAAGATGAAGAAGACGGCGCCTCCCAGGCAAAAGCCGGCCCAAAGGTAATCGAGCTTCAGAGGCTGCCCCATGTAAAAGACGGCAAAGGGGATGAATACGGAGAGGGTGATCACTTCCTGCATGATCTTCAACTGGCCCAGGTTGAAGGTCCCGTAGCCTGCGCGATTGGCCGGCACCTGCAAAACGTACTCGAAGAGGGCGATGCCCCAACTGGCCAGGATGGCCACGTACAGGGGGGCGCTGCGCAAGTTCTTGAGGTGGGCGTACCAGGCAAAGGTCATGAAGACATTGGACATCACGAGCAAGACGATAGTTCTCACAGCCAATTCCCATTATCAAAGTGGCAAGTCCAGTCGGTTCTTCTCCTCGTGCGCTCAGGAGCACCGAGAGCTGAAAAGAAGAGGGCGCCGGATGTTCCGACAACAGAGCCGACAAGATACCATGAGTAGGGGGACAAGTGCAAAGGGGTTTTGACACAATGCCGGCCGGGGTTATTGTTGCCTAAACATCATTAAGCAATTCATTATTTGCAGAAGTTGTGTAGGAAGGGTTTTTTGTATTTGTTTACAATGGGCAAATTCTGTAATATACAACGGTTTATTGGATGCAACCGCTGGATCTCTGTCATGGCGAATCGTCGGCTCTAGTCTGTCGCAGTGCCGCCTTGGAGATGGAGAGTCGCACCGGTTCCCTCTGACAAAGCTTTTGCGCCGACAGTGCATCAAGGATGCTCGGCGTTATTTAATCGGTGAAGGGATCGAACATGAACATTGAGAAACAGGAAGTCTACTTGAAGGAATGGCAGGGTCATGAGGAATATGCCGAGCGCATGCTCCCCATCATCGGCCATCTGTACCGCGACAACAACATCGTGACCACGGTGTACGGCCGCTCTCTCGTCAACAGCCCGACCATCGAGATCCTCAAGGCGCACCGCTTCGCCCGTCTCATCCTGGACGGCGAACTGACCGTGCTGGAGACCTTCCCGATCCTCGAGGCCATGGGTAGGCTGGATCTGGCGCCGGCGCGCATCGACATCGGCAGGCTTACCGTGCGTTACCAGGCGCAGGCCGGTACCCTCAGCGTGGACGATTTCGTGCGCAGCGAGCTGGCGACGGTCAACACCGGCCGCGCACCGCTTCTGAACGAGCCGCAGGATATCGTGCTCTACGGTTTTGGCCGCATCGGCCGTCTGCTGGCCCGCATCCTGATCGAAAAATCGGGCAGCGGCGAGAAGCTCCGGCTGCGCGCCGCGGTGGTGCGCAAGGGGAGCCCGGACGACCTGATCAAGAGGGCCAGCCTTTTGCGCCGTGATTCGGTGCACGGCCCCTTCAACGGCATCATCACCATCGACGAGCAGGAAAACGCCATCATCGCCAACGGCAACATGATCCGGATCATCTACGCGGATGCCCCGGAGAACGTCGATTACACGCAGTACGGCATCCACAACGCCATCCTGATCGACAACACCGGAAAATGGCGCGACCGCGAGGGGCTCGGGCGCCATCTCAAGGCGCAGGGGGTCGGGCAGGTGCTGCTGACCGCCCCCGGCAAGGGCGACATCCCCAACGTGGTCTTCGGCGTCAACAACGAGCTGATCGCCGCTTCGGAGAGCATCTTCTCCGCCGCAAGCTGCACCACCAACGCCATCGTGCCGGTTCTCAAGGTGCTAAACGACAGGTTCGGGATCGCGGCCGGCCATGTCGAGACCTGCCACTCCTACACCAACGATCAGAACCTGATCGACAACTACCACAAGGCCGACCGCCGCGGGCGGAGTGCGCCGCTCAACATGGTCATTACCGAGACCGGGGCCGCCAAGGCCGTTGCCAAGGTGCTCCCCGAACTGACCGGCAAGCTCACCGGCAACGCGATCCGGGTGCCGACGCCCAACGTCTCACTGGCCATCCTGAACCTGGAGCTTGGGCAGGAGACCGACGTCGCGACCCTGAACAGTCACTTGAGAGCCGTCTCGCTCGACTCCCCGCTGCAGAACCAGATCGACTACACCAACTCGCCGGATGTCGTCTCCAGCGATTTCGTCGGTTCGCGCCACGCCGGGGTGGTCGATTCGCTGGCGACTATCGTCCAGGGGAAACGCTGTGTCGTCTACGTCTGGTACGACAACGAGTTCGGTTACAGCTGCCAGGTGGTGCGCATGGTCCAGAAGATGGCCGGTCTGGAGCTGCCGTCGCTGCCGATCGAGACGAACTAAGCAACAGATAAAAAGCACGCGGCAATAAAAGAAGAAGGGCGCCTCCGTTTTTGGGGGTGCCCTTTTTTTGTCGGGTTGCCGCCCGCGGACGCAGGCGCTGGTATTTCGCTGTGATTTCGGGTAAAGTTCTCCCTTGCAAAGGAACAACACCCATGAGCGACGCGCCGCAGGAGAAAAAAATGGGAAGAGCAGCAAGGCTTCTGTCACGCCTGACCGTGTCGGTTCTTTGCATCCTTTTGCTCATCGCCCTTTCCATAAGGATTTACCTGGCGACACCATATCCCGCATCCCAGTTGTCCCGGTTCGTGTCATCCCTGCTGCACCAGGGCTTCTTGGTCCAAAGCCTGGAAATCTCGGGCAGCACGCTGATTCTGAAGGGGGTCCGCCTGGAAAACCCTGCCGGGTTTCCGCAGGGAAGCCTGGTGGCGGCGGATTCCGTCGCCGTGGCGCCAAAGTGGAGCGACCTTCTGCAGGGGGGGCAGCGTTTCCGGCTCATTGCGCTGGAGGGGATCAAGGTAAACCTGGAAAAGAACGCCAAAGGGGTCTGGAACTTCGCCGAGCTTCAGCGGCTCCTTGCCGCCAGGAAGCCCTCTGCGGAGAGCGCCGAGACCTATGTCGGGAAGCTGGTCGTCAGGAACGGATCCTTCCAGGTTCAGGGTCAGGGCGTCCGGGGTATTTCGCTGCAGCTCTTCAACCTGGCTACCAAGGGGTCGCTCGATTCGCAGGTGGCCCTTGCCTTCGAGGACGCCGCGCACAACCGTTACTCCCTGAACGGCAAGGCCCGCGGCGGGGCCGATACGGCCTTGGACCTCACCCTGACCGCACCGGCGCTCTCGCTCAAGGGGGTCGCACTCCTCCTGAAGCTGAAGAACCCCGCCCTTTTCGAAGAGGGAAAAGGCGCGCTCCAGGTGAACGCCGTCCTGCAAAAGGGGGAATTGAGCACCAGGGGGAACTTCTCTTTCAGCGGGCTGCAGCTTCCCGCGGCCGGGGCTGCCGGCAGGGGCTACCCCCTGAAGGGCGGCCTGCACTTTGCCGCGGATTACAGCAGCCGGACCGACACGGCGCGCCTGGTAAGCTCCACGCTGACCGTGCAGGGCCTGACCGAACTGCGGGCTCAAGGGGAAGTAAGGGGGGTGCAGGGGCAGCGGGAATTCGACCTGCAACTCGCCATGGAGGAGGTCGATCTCGCCATACTGAATCTCCTGCTGCCGGAGCAGATCCGCAGGGAGCTGCTCGTGGGCGGCAGGCTCGGCTGCAAATCCCTCCGCATGGCGGGAGACGGCAAAACCGGACTGAAAAGCGCCGACGGCACACTGCAGCTAAGGGACGGCAGGCTGGCCAGGGCCGGCCAGCTTCTGGTGGCGGGGCTCTCCGGGAGCATCGGCGTTTCACGCCAGGATACGGCCATCGTTGCCAAAGGGCGCCTGTCGGTCTCCGGCGCGCACGACAAGGCGCTCCTGGAAGCGCTGGATCTCCCCCTGACGATCGCAGTCACCCGGAAGTTGCGGCCGATCCGGGCCGACGTCCCGGCCCTTTCCGCCACCGTGACGGGGATCCCGATCCGCGGCCGGCTCAGCTTCGACGCGGGAAAAGCCAATCCGATAAACGTCTCGCTCGGCGTCACCGCCGCAAGCGTCACCGCGCTCAACCCGCTATTCAAGCGCCAGGGAGTCAGCGCGTCCTCCGGGACGCTCTCCGCCACAGTGGAGGCCGCGGGGAAGAGTGCGCAGGAGTTGAGTGCGACGGCGAAAGTCCAGCTCTCTGATCTGCGCGGCATCCGGGGCAAGGATGCCTTCGCCGCAAAAAAGGGGACCATCGCCGCCCGGGTGCAACGTAGCGCCGGCCGGGTCACGGCACAGGGAACTATGGATTTCACGGCCCTGGCCATCAATGGCAAGGCGGCGGACGCGCGCTTTGGCTACCGGTTCGCGGACGGCGTGGTCCATCTGGACGACACCCATCTGGACGCGGCGGGGGCTCGGATCTCGATCTCACGGCTGACGGCCCGGATACCGGTCAAAAAGACGGCCGGGGGCGTCACCAGCTACCCCGTCTCACTCGACATCGACGGCTGCGACCTGAAGCAGCGCGAGCAGGAGGTCAACGACCTCGCGGGACGGCTGCGGTTGAGCTTGAACACCGCCGGAACAGTGCGGTGGCTGGAGGGAACGGCCGATCTCAGCTCCGGAGCCAAATGGCAGGGAAAAACGGTGGCAGCCCCGGCGCTTCACCTGGCCTTTTCCCGCGCCGGTGGCAGGGGGGAGCTGAGCGGCCAGCTTCTGGGGGGGACGACGGCCGGGACGGCCTCCTTCAACCCATTTGCGCCCGAGGCCGGCGCCACCTTCGAGATCGGGGTCGCAGGCGCGAAGCTCGCGGCGGCAGCGGCGCTTTTGCCACGCAGCACCGGGGTACGTCCTGCCGACGGGACGATCGATCTGCGGCTCAGGGGGGGCTATTCCAGCCGAGACGGCCTCGCCTGCCGCTGGGAGTCCAAGGGGAGCGGCATCGCCCTGGCCAATAACGACGGCAAGACGCTGGTGGCCGGCGCCGGGCTTTCCGCTACCGGCGCGCTCTCCGGAGGCGATCTCAGGATCGACGACTCGGTGCTTTCGGCGGGCCCGGGGGTGGCACTCAAACTGAAAGGGGAGCTGATCCAGGCCCTGTCGGCCAATCGGCGTGGCGCCCTGACCTTTAGCGTTCCGGAAACCACACTGAACGGCATGATTGACACTTTTGTCAATATCCTGCCCCCGCTGATCCAGGAGGCCACGGTCGACGGCACTGTGGCGGCCGATGGCAAGGTCGAACTGCAGGACGGGAAAAAACTTCTGCACGGCGCGCTCACTTTCAACGGCGGCCGCCTCGATGTCCCCTCGCAAAAGCTCCTGGTTGCCGACATCAACGGCAAGTTCCCCTTCTCTCTCGACCTGTCCGGCAAGGCAGGTGGCAGGCCGCCGCAGTCCATGGATTTTAGCCGGGAGAATTACCCGCGGCTGCTGGAGCTATTGCGCAAGCCGGTTCCGGGCGGGGAGGTGGTTACGGTCGGCAAGATAGGTTTCGGAGCGCTGGAGCTGGGGAAACTGACGCTGCATCTCGCTGCCAACAACGGCACCACCGAGATCTCCTCCCTGACCACCTCTCTGTACGAAGGGGCGCTGCTGGGCCGAGGATTCGTCACCATAAAGGATAAGCTCAACTACCGGGGCGATCTGGTGATCAACGGCCTCAGCATGAGGGCGCTTTGCCGCACGCTTCCCATCGAGGGATACATTGCCGGCCGGGTCGACGGCGTGATCAGCCTGAACGGGGCGGGTAAGGGGCTCGCGGGGATGACCGGCTTTGCCAATCTCTGGGCACGGCCGGGGGCGGGCGAAAAGATGGTCGTCAGCAAGGAGTTCCTGCAGCGCCTGGCGAAACAGAAATTGAGCGGTTTCTTCTTCAGCTCCGACCGCGCCTACGACCAGGCCGAGATAAAGGCGATGCTCAAGCAGGGGGACCTGACCTTCGATGCCCTGAAAATCGTCAATACCAACCTTTTCGGCGTGCGGGACCTCAACGTCACCATCGCTCCGGGACAAAACCGGATAGCGCTGGACCATCTGCTGGAGTCCATAAAGGAGGCCGCTGTGCGCGGCAAGCCGACCGGAGGTGAGCCGGCGCAGGCCCCCGTTACCCAGGAATTCAAGTGGGGCGAGTGAGCAGAAGGTGGGGGTCGGGGTCATGGGGAAGCGATATCGCCTTCCCAATCAAGAGCGGCATGATATATTAGATAGGTTCTGCCGTAGCGCTCATAAGAGATGCCGGCAAAATAAATCAAGTCTGGAGGCACGCATGAAAAAAGGATTTCTGAGATGGCTGCTGGCAACCGCATGCTTTCTTCTTGCCGCATGTGCAGTGATCACCGTCAACGTCTACTTCCCGGAGAAGGCTGCCAAGGAGGCGTACAAGTCTCTCGACGAGATGCTTCTGAAAACGGGGGACGGTGCATCTCCCGACGAGAAGGCGCCCGCCACCGTGCCTGGCGACCCGCAGGCCAAGCCCCAGAGCCGCATTTTCAACGAGCTGCCCGCCTTCTCGCTGGTCCCTGCCGCCTATGCCGCCGACAACGAAGCCGACCAGCTGGCTATCGAGCTCTCCAGCATGCCGGAGGTTCTGAAGGCCTACGATGCGATGAGCAAGAGGCTTCCCAGGCTGAACGAGCTTTTTGCCAGCGGTGCCGTGGGGCTCACCAACCAGGGGCTGGTGACGGTGCGGGAAAAGGGAAAATTGACCGGGCAGGACGAAAGCCTGCTGGCTGCGGAAAACCAGGACCGCAAGACGGTTGTCATGGCGATGGCCAAGGCGATCTTGAAGCTGAACAAGCAAAAGGAAAGCAAGGCGGCGCTGGACCAGGTGTTGGGGAAGGCCGCGACGACTTTTGCCGACACCAAGCGTGAAGCGGCGCAGCGCGGCTGGTGGACGCAGCTCCAAAACGGCCGCTGGGTTCAGAAATAAGAGGGCGTTCGACCGTAACCCCCTGTTTTTATCGGGGGGGCGGCCTGCCGTTGGGCTGACGCTTGCCGGTAGTCGGGTAATTGTCACCGGGTGTGCAAAATTTTGACAGGTGGTGAAGTCTTGGAATGTCAGGTAAACCGGCGAGTTAGCGCATGCCGGCCTGCCTGCAGTTCATCTTTTGCACCAAGGGTGTTTCGGGGAGATACGGGCGAGTCCAGCGAAAGTTGTGGATAATTAACGGCTTAACTGTTTCTTGCAGGCGGGCGGATCTTGGCATCCCTTTTGTATATTCATAAGTCATCTGCACGAGACATGATCAGACCGGCAAGCGAGGCAGCCATGAAACGGGGAGAGGTCATAAGCCTAAGGGATTATCGGGCGGAGCGCCTGGTGAAGACCGGGGCGGCAGGCCGGGCCGGCGTGTCAAGGGCTCTTCCTGACGCGGACCAACTCCGGGAACTGCTCGATAGAAACATCAGCCTCGAGGTCTGGAAAAGAGGGGTCTAGCAAGCAGCACGCGAATCACACAAAACAACCTACTTTGCGTCGTGATGGAGTTCTCCTTTCGTCTCGGCGCTTTTTTTTGTCTTTTCGGTGCGTGCCGCCGACCAGCGGACCCGGTCGGCGGCATGCAGCCGGGGAAGCATCCTCCCGGAGGGGAGGTCCGTGTCACCTCAGGCCAGGCGCAGCCGGGCCAGCGACGCCCTGGCGTCGGAGCCGCCGATGTCGGGGACGATCTCCAGTTCCAGCGCCGTCACTGCGGCGAGGTTCACCGTATACTGCTCCTGTTCGCTGATGGTGCCGGGGGGGTTGAAGTTGAACTGCTGACGCACCAGCTCGTGGTAGCTCCGCCCCTGGTCCTGGGACCAGCGCAGCACGAACTCCTGGGTGCGGGCCCGTTCCTGCTCCTCGACCAGCAGGAAGATGCGCTTGACGTTGAGCGGCTGGTCGAAGAGCAGCCGGATCACCTGCGTCCCCGGCTCCGTCGCCCGCCATCCCGCACCGCCGTTAGGCTTAAGCGCCGACTCGATCGGGTGCGAGGGGTCCTCGGAGCTGATCTCCACCTGGGCCAGGTTGCCCAGGTCCAGCCAATCCTTCTCGGTATTGAGGCCGCCGTGGGGTTCCCGCGGCACGATGTTCTTGCGCATTTTTTCACCCTCCTATCGAAATAACGATCTTGTGCGGCTTACCTGCCGTAGGGGCGAACCTTCTGTTCGCCCCGATTTCCGTGCTACAGATGCCCCCGCTCGGTGAAGCTGTAGAAGTCGCCGTCGCCTATGATGATGTGGTCCAGCACCTTGATCCCCATCAGCTGGCCGGCCTCGCTGAGCCGCCTGGTCACCTCGAGGTCCTCCGGGCTGGGGGTGGGGTCGCCGGTCGGGTGGTTGTGCAGCAGGATGATGGCGGCGGCCGATTCGCGCACGGCGACGTTGAAGACCTCGCGCGGATGCACGATGCTCTGGTTCAGCGACCCCTCGGAGATCTGCACCCGCTTGATGATCCGGTTCTTGCCGTCCAGAAGCAGTGCCATGAAATACTCTTTGTGGCGGTCCCTGAATTCGTAGTTGAGGTGTTCGAAGACTTGGGAGGCTGAGGTGAAGCGGGTGAAGGATTCTATCGGTTTGTCCTGATCCCGGACGCGCCGGGTGAGTTCCAGCGCCGCCTTGAGACAGGTCGCCTTTGCCGGGCCCACTCCCTTGACGCGCTGCAGTTCGGCGCAGGAGGCGTCGGCCAGGGAGCGCAGCGCCCTGAACTCGAGCAGCAGCTCGCGTCCCAGGTCGAGCGCGCTGCGGCCGCTTGCCCCATCTCCGCTCCCCAGGATGAGCGCAAGCAGTTCCGCCTCGCTCAGGGCCGAGGCGCCGTGTTTCAGGAGCTTCTCCCTGGGACGCTCCGTTTCGGGCCACCCCTTGATGCCGCCGTTCATGGCAACTCCCTCCCGTTTCTGATCACCCCCGGAAAAAACAAAGGTTAATCATACCTCAGGAAAGCCGGTTTGCCAGACGGCGCCTCAGAACCCGGAAAATATCAGGGCGAGGGCGCCGAAACCGGCGAAGAGCCGATACCAGACGAAGGGGTACAGGGAGTCGCGCTGCACCAGCTTCAAGAGCAGGGCGACGCTCAGGAAGCCGAAGACGGCGGAGCTGGAGATGCCGATCAACAGGGAAACCCCTTCGCCTGCGGGGATGCCGGTCTTCAGCAGGTGCCCCACCTTGAGCAGCGCGGCCCCGGCCACGATGGGAAGGGAGATCAGGAAGGAGAAGCGGGCGGCGGATTCCCGGTGAAAGCCCAGGAGCAGTGCCGCCGTGATGGTGATGCCGGAGCGGGAGACCCCCGGCAGCAGGGCCAGGCACTGGAACAGCCCGATGATGACCGCGTACTTCAGGGTGATCTTGTCCATCCGCCACCTCTTGGCGCCGGTGGTGTCGGCGAAGGCGAGCAGCAGGCCGAAAAAGATGAGCAGCAGCGCTATGGTGGCCGGGCTCTTGCGGAACAGCTCCTCGATCGGCCCCTCCAGCGTCTTTCCCGCCAGCGCGGCCGGTATGGTGGCGGCGATGATGTAGAAAGGGAGCTTCTTGGCCGGCGAGTTGAGGCCGCCCCGGCAGGCGCTGAGGAAATTGCCGATCAGCTCGACGATGTCGCGCCAGAAATAAAGCGACAGGGCGAGAAAGGTGCCTATGTGCAGCGCCACGTCGAAGGTGAGCCCCGATTCGGGCCATTTCAGGAACTTAGGTATCAGTATCAGATGAGCGGAACTGCTGATGGGGAGGACCTCGGTGAGCCCCTGAACCGTCCCCAGCACCGCTGCGTGCATTGCGTCCATGCGGATAAACTCCTGTCCTGCTGCAAAATACCAGGCAAGATATGCGAAGTGGCCGGATAAATCAAGGCGAAAGGGGCAATCTCATGAGAAGCGCGAAATTACAAATTTCATGCTTTAATGTTGGTCACGATTGTGTTACATCTTTACAGTTTTGAAACGTACGGCTGCCTGCCGCCACCTTGGAGGGATAAAAAATGTTCGGTTTGATTCCGAAGGATGAAAAATTTTTCGCCATGTTCAGAGAGATGTCGCACAACATCGTCGAGGGGGCCGTGCTGCTGAAAGACATGTTGGACAATTTCGACGATCCGGTCGCAAGCCAGCGCAAGATAAAGGATATAGAGCACAAGGGCGACACCATCACCCACGACATCATCAGGAAGTTGAACAAGAGCTTCATCACCCCCTTCGACCGGGAGGACATCTACGCGCTCTCGTCGGCGCTGGACGACATACTCGACCTGATCGACGCCTCGGCGCAGCGCATCGTCATGTACAACGTGGAAAAGCCGACCCCCGAGTCGAAGGAGCTCGCCTTCCTGATCCTCAAGTCGTGCCAGACCATCGACAAGACGGTTGCCGTGCTCGGCGGCAAGCTTGAGCCGATCAGCGCCTACTGCATCGAGGTGAACGCCCTGGAAAACGAGGCGGACCGGGTCTGCCGCGAGGCGATCAGCCGGCTCTTTGACGAGGAGAAGGATCCGATCCAGCTCATCAAGTGGAAGGAGATCTACGAAACCCTGGAGACGGCGACCGACAAATGCGAAGACGCGGCCAACATCCTGGAAAGCGTGGTGGTAAAAAATGCCTGAACCGACACTCTTTCTGCTGGTCGCAGTGATCGCCTCGGCGCTCCTGTTCGACTACATAAACGGTTTCCACGACACGGCAAACGCGATCGCCACCTGCGTTTCCACCCGGGCACTGACGGTCAGGAGCGCCATCATCATGGCGGCCGGGCTCAACTTCGCCGGCGCCATGGTCTCCACCAAGGTGGCGGCGACCATCGGCAAGGGGATCGTCGACGCCAACAACATCACCCAGATGGTGGTGCTGGCCGGGATCATAGGGGCCATCTGCTGGAACCTGATCACCTGGTATTACGGGCTCCCCTCGTCCTCTTCCCACGCCATCATCGGCGGGCTGGTGGGGTCGGTGGTCGCGCACGCCGGCAGCGCCGCCCTGCACTGGGCGGGGCTCAAGAAGATCATCATGGTGCTGCTCATCTCTCCGGTGGTCGGCGCCGTCTTCGGCTTCCTCTTCATGGTCGCCCTGATGTGGATCTTCAGGCACAGCGCGCCGTACGGGCTGAACAAGAATTTCCGCAAACTCCAGATACTCTCCGCCGCGGTGATGGCCTTCTCGCACGGCACCGCTGACGCCCAGAAGTCGATGGGGGTCATCACCATGGCGCTGGTGAGCTACGGGACCCTCGCCACCTTCGAGGTGCCGACCTGGGTCAAGGTCTCCTGCGCCGTTGCCATGGCCTTGGGCACCGCAGCCGGGGGGTGGAGGATCATCAAGACGGTAGGGCACGACTTCGTGAAGCTGCAGCCGGTGCACGGGTTCTGCGTGGAGACCGCCTCCGCCGGCGTGATTCTCGGGGCCTCCGCCATGGGGCTTCCCACCAGCACCACCCACGTGATCACCTCGGCCATCCTCGGGGTGGGGCTTTCCAAGCGGATGTCCGCCGTCAACTGGACCGTCGCCTACCGGATCGTCTGCGCCTGGGTCATCACCATCCCGGCCTCGGCCAGCGTCGGCTTCGTGAGCTACATCGTGTTGTCGCCGTTTTTAGGGAGATAGCGGGAGAGGGGGGCGGATAAGGGCAGGGTTCGTCGGATTGCCGAAAGGGCGTCGGAAGCGTAAACACATGCTGCCGGCGCCTTTTCTATTCCAGCTCTTCCCCGACCTCCGCCATCTCCTTGTCCAGCTGGGCCTGGGCCGCGTCCCTGGCCCGAAAGCGCACGACCAGGTAGTAGCAGGCGAAGTAGGCGATGACGGCGGCGCAGAAGCCGAGCACGGAGGAGCCCAGAATCAGGGACTTGGCGTACTTCTGGAGGTTTTGCCACTCGAGCCCCCCCTGCAGCGGCAGCTCGCTTACCGGGCAGCCGCGCATGAACCGGCCGAGCTTGTAGCTCACGCCCAGGACCGGGATCACGGTGATGGGCGTGTTGAGCCAGGCGCCGGTGACGCAGGTCAGCTTGTTGAGCCGCAGCAAAAAGGCGGCCGCGATGGCGATGGGGGTGTGCAGTCCGAAGAACGGGGTGAAGCTTATGAAGACGCCGACGGCGAAACCTGCGGCGATATGCCCGGGATGGCTGTCAAGCGAGAGGACGGAGTAGATCCTTTTTTTCCAGAGCTTCTTATTCAGCAAATGTTCACCTCAAAATGGTGGCTCAGTCTAAAGTCCCACCTGTGGTTTGTCAATCCATTTAAGGCCGTTTCCGCGTCAAGAAAATTGCCATGGGTTTTGAAACGTGCTAATATCCTTTCCTTTAAAAAACTATCATGATGGATGCCGGACATGCGCAAGGGACTGCTTAAGAAGGTAAAGAGGATCGTGGTGAAGATCGGCTCCGGTGTGCTGACCAGCGAGGAGAACGGCGTCGACCCCTCATTCCTGGACGGGCTCGCCTCCGACATCGCCGGGCTGCGCGCCAAGGGGCTCGACGTCGTCATCGTCTCCTCCGGCGCCGTCGCCGCCGGCCGGCAGGCGCTGGGCCTTCCGGACCGGCCGAGGACGCTGCCGCAGAAGCAGGCCGCGGCGGCCATCGGCCAGTCCAGGCTGATGCGCGCCTACGAGGAGGCCTTCTCCGGCTACGGACTCAAGGTGGCCCAGATACTTTTGACCCGGGACGACCTGGCCAACAGGCGCCGCTTCCAGAACGCGCGCGGCACGCTGGACACGCTGCTTGCCTGCGGCATCATCCCGGTCATCAACGAGAACGACACGGTGGTGGTCGACGAGCTCAAGTTCGGCGACAACGACAACCTCTCCGCCCTGGTGACGAACCTCGTGGAGGCGCAGCTCTTGCTGATCATGACCGACATCGACGGGCTCTACACGGCCGACCCCCGCACCGACCCCGGCGCCACGCTGATCCACCAGGTGCGCGCCATCACCCGGGAGCTTGAGCGCGGCGCCGGCGGCAGCGGGAGCAGCGTGGGAACCGGCGGCATGGCCACCAAGCTCGCCGCCGCGAAGAAGGTGGTGAAGTCCGGCGTGGCCGCCATCGTGTTCGCCGGCAAGGTGAAGGGGAACCTGGGCCGGGTCATGGGGGGCGAGCAGCTCGGCACCCTGTTCCTGCCCGAGGGGGAGTCCCTGAACCGGCGCAAGCACTGGATCGCCTTCACGCTGAGGGCCGCCGGGAGCATCCAGGTCGACGCCGGGGCGCGCGACGTGCTGGCCAGGCACGGCAAGAGCCTGCTCCCCTCGGGAATCGTCCGGGTGGAGGGGCGCTTTGACCGTGGCGCCTGCGTGAAGCTACTGGCGCCCGACGGGATCGAGTTCGCCCGCGGCATCGTCGACTATTCCAGCCAGGAGATCGAGCGGATCAGCCGGCACCAGAGCAGCGAGATCGAGCAGATCCTGGGGTTTCGCTACGGCGACGACGTGATACACAGGGACAACCTGGTACTGTTGTAGGGTTTCGCCGATTCCAGATACGATGCGAGCAGTCCTTTGCCGTCAGAGTTCCTCGCCCTGCAAGGGGAGGGAGGCCGCCCAAAGCGCCAGACGCGCCAGATCAACATCCTTATCTCCGGGAGGTATCCGATGACCGTTGCCCAAAAGATCCGTACCATAGCAGCCGACGCCAGGCAGGCCTCCTTCGCCCTGGCCAGGCTCTCCTCCAACGTCAAGAACGACCTGCTCATGGACATGGCGGCGGCGCTCGTCAACAACGCGCCGCACATCATCGAGGAGAACCGCAAGGACCTGGAGGCGGGCCGGAAACGGGGGCTCTCGGCCGCGATGCTGGACCGCCTGATGCTCGACGCAGGGCGCATCAGGGGGATGGCGGACGCGATCCGCGAGGTGGCGGCGCTCCCCGACCCGGTGGGCGAGGTGACCGGCATGTGGAAGCGCCCCAACGAGCTGATGGTGGGCAAGATGCGCATCCCGCTCGGCGTGATCGGCATCATCTACGAATCCCGCCCCAACGTCACCTCGGACGCGGCGGCGCTCTGCCTGAAAAGCGGCAATGCCGTGGTGCTGCGCGGCGGGTCCGAGGCGATCCACTCCAACGTCGCCATCGCCCGGTTCCTGAAGGAGCAACTCGCCAAGCGCGACCTCCCCGACGCCGCCGTCTCGCTGATCCCGTTCGTCGAGCGCGAGGGGGTGACCGAGATGCTGAAGCAGGAGGAGTTCATCGACGTGATCATCCCGCGCGGCGGCGAGAGCCTGATCCGTTTCGTGGTGGAGAACTCCAAGATCCCGGTCATCAAGCACTACAAGGGGGTCTGCCACATCTTCGTCGACGCCAGCGCCGACTTCGAGATGGCGCGGGAGATCATCATCAACGCCAAGACCCAGAGGCCCGGTGTCTGCAACGCCCTGGAGACGCTCTTGATCCATCGGGACATCGCGCAGAGCTTCGTCCCCCTCATCTTCACGACGCTGGTAGGCCTCGGGGTGGAGCTGCGCGGCGACGAGACGTTCCGCCAGTTCGCGCCCAAGGCGAAGCCGGCGACGGAGGAGGACTGGCACGCGGAGTACCTGGAGCTGATCCTGTCGGCCGCGGTGGTGGACGGCCTGGACGGTGCGATCGACCACATCAACCGCTACAGCTCGCTGCACACCGAGTCGATCATCACCGGCGACTACGCCAACGCCCAGCGCTTCATCCGCGAGGTGAACTCG
>Ga0209317_1000364_pt1 | contig 56058 bp, 59 predicted proteins | sample RifGroB2_FD_183994 | JGI IMG/M metagenome (GOLD analysis project Ga0209317, IMG submission 183994) | Soil microbial communities from Rifle, Colorado, USA - Groundwater B2 (SPAdes) (version 2) | ecosystem: Environmental > Terrestrial > Soil > Unclassified | place: Rifle, Colorado | collected...
ATGTTTTGGGACGATTATGATTTTATTCTCAACAATCGTTTCATCAAGGACTGGAGTTTTTTTCCGAAATTTTTTTCCGAGAGCATCGTCGCCGGTTCAGGACTGTTGAGCGATTACTGGCGGCCGGCGCTTCTTTTCGTTTTTTCCCTGGAGTGGCGTCTTTTCGGGGACTGGGCGCCCGGCTGGCATTTCGTCAACGCTTCGTTTCACGTTGCCGACGCGATTCTTTTGTTTTTTATTCTTTCCAAGATTCTAAAGAAGAGATGGATGCCGCTTTTTGCGGCTTTAATTTTTTTGGCGCATCCTTTGCAGACCGAAGCCGTGACTTACGTGAACAGTTTGGGCGATTCTCTTTCCGTCTTTTTCATATTTTCCGGGATTCTTTTTTTTCTGAAATACAAATTTTCCGGTCGGCCGCAGTTTTCAAGCGGTTATTATTGGCTTTCTTTGGGCGCGTACGTTTTTGCTTTGATGTCCAAAGAAACCGCCGTCATAATGCCGGCGCTCATTTTCCTGATTGATTTTCTTTTTCTGAATCCCACTCTTGATTTAAAAGAAAAATTCAAATCCGCGCTAAAATCAATCTGGCCGTTTATTGTCATCGCCGGCGTTTACATTCTGTTGAGAGCAACGGTTTTGAATTTTAGAAACAGCTTTAATCTTTACGACGAAGAAAATTTTTTCACTTCAAATTTTTATTTCCGCCTTTTTACTTTTTTTCGCATTTTAACCGTTTACTTCGGTCTTCTTTTCTGGCCGCTTAATCTTCACATGGAGCGGAGCGTTGAGGTCGCGACTTTTTTATTTTCGCCGTTGGTGATTTTTGGAGCCGTTATTTTTTTTGGTCTTTTGGCCATGGCTTTCGCGAAATTCCGGCAGTCGCCGATTTTATCTTTCGGAATTTTTTGGTTTTTTATCGGTCTTTTTCCGACTTCAAACGTGTTTGTGCCGATAAACGGCTTGCTTTACGAGCATTGGCTTTACCTTCCGCTCGTCGGAATTTTTTTGGTTCTGATTTGGCTCGGAACGTCATTTGCCGAAAAATATCCCGGGCTCGCGCCCAAAGCGGCAGGGCTCGGAATTTTCGCCGTCTTTCTGATTTTTCTGTCGGTTTTGACTATTGACAGAAACGGGGATTGGCGCGATCCGATAACTTTTTACGAGCAAACCTTAAAATACGCGCCGGAGAGCTACCGCGTCATTAATAATCTCGGCATGGCTTACGCCGACAAGGGCGAGCGGGAAAATGCGGAAATAACTTATAAAAAGGCGATTATACTGGACCCGTCCAACGCCGTTGCTTATCACAATCTCGGAAACACTTATCGGGAAACCGGCAGAAAGGACGCGGCGATGGAAAATTGGCAAATCGCGATAAAACTTGACCCAAAATTCGTCTTTTCTTACAGAGCCATGGCGGATACGTATTTAAAGGACAAAGATTATCAAAAGGCGCGCGAAGTTCTTGAAAAATACGTTGAATATGACGCTTCAAAAGTTGAAACCTTGGTTTTGCTTGCCCAGATTGCCCTTGAAGAGAAAAATTTAACCGCCGCGCTGAAATATCTTGAAAGCGCCCGGGAACTGGAACCGAACAATCAATTTTTTCAGGCATCCGTGAGCGATGTCAGATCGCTTTTGGAACGGCAATCTCAAAATTAAGCGTAAATATTTTCTTTTCGTTTCATTAATGATATACTGATGTTACATTTTATTTTATGACGCAGGAAAACAATTTGCCTTCCGAAAAAATCAACGGTTCTCAAAACGGTTCAGTCGCGCTGATTGCGGCGAAAACGCCGATAAAATTTTTATTCGTCTCGTGGGAAAGTTTGAGCGGCGATTTGGCATGGCAGTTGACCAAAGAAGGTCATTCGGTGAAGGCCTATATTAAGTCAAAGAACGACATTGACGTTTATAACGGCTTTATTGAGAAAGTGGACGAATGGGAGCCGTATCAGGATTGGGCGGATGTTATTGTTTTTGACGACGTTGAGTTCGGCGACATTGCCGATAAATTGCGGAAAAAAGGTAAATCGGTCGTCGGCGGCAGTAAATACACGGACCGATTGGAAATGGATCGGGAATTCGGCCAGATGGAGATGAAAAAATACGGCATCAACATTTTGCCCCAATGGCAGTTTTCCGATTATGATGAAGCAATCACTTTCATCAAAAGCAATCCTTCAAGATATGTTTTTAAACCAAGCGGCAATGTTCCTTCCGGCGGCAAGGGTCTTTTGTTTATAGGTCAGGAGGAAGACGGCAAGGACCTCCTGGAATTGCTTGAGCAGAATAAAAACGTTTGGCGGAAAAAAGCGCCGATGTTTCAATTACAAAAACATATTTCCGGTGTTGAAGTGGCGGTGGGCGCGTTTTTCAACGGCAAAGAGTTTATTTATCCGGTAAATATCAATTTTGAACACAAACGGGTTTTCCCGGGAGACATCGGGCCTTTTGCCGGCGAGATGGGAACTTTGATGTTCTGGAGCCGGCCGAACAATTTGTTCAAAATGACTTTGGAAAAAATGAAGCCGGCATTGGCCGAATCCGGCTACATCGGCTATATTGACATAAATTGCATAGTCAACGGCAAGGGAATTTATCCGTTGGAATTCACCGCCAGGTTCGGCTATCCCACGATTCAAATTCAACTTGAGGGAATCTCGGCGCCGGCGGGCGAATGGCTGTTGAAGCTTGCCCAAGGAGAAAATTTTGAATTAAAAACAAAGCGGGGTTTTCAGGTGGGCGTGAGAGTCATGGTTCCGATGTATTTTTCCAAAGATCGCGACAAAGAGGCGATAGAGATGTACCGGGATCTTCCGATTCTTTTTAAAAAACCGAACAATCTGGAAGGCGTTCACATTGAAGACATTAAATTGGAGGAGGGTGTCTGGAGGATAGCCGGCGTGTCAGGATGTCTGCTCGTAATCACCGGTTCGGGCAGCACGGTTGAAGAAGCGCGGAAGCAGGTTTACTCGCGCATTGAAAACATTATGGTTCAAAATATGTTTTACCGGACGGACATCGGCGCGAAATGGAGTTTGGACAGCGACAAACTGACCACTTGGGGATACCTGTATTAAAATTTAAAAATCAAAATGAAAGAACAGTTAAAAAGATACGGAATATCTTTAATTGCAAGTTTTGGGATTTTTGCGATACTCTCTTTTTATTTATTTTTACGGAGAGGTTATTACGATTTATTTATCGCCAATAAAGCGCTCGCGGGCACGGCTTTTGTTTTGTTGGCGTTTGTTTTATTGGTGGGGCTTTTGGCGCGGTATTTTGTTCGCTTTGACGGCTGGCTGATTTACCGCAAAGAGATTGGCATTGTCGCGTTTGTTTTCGCGCTGGCGCACGGCGTTGTTTCATTTCTGATACCGCGGTTTAATCTTTTTTCATGGGCCGCGCTTGCGAATGTCAATTTATGGTTGGGCGGTTTGGCTTTGCTGATTCTTTTATTTTTAACCGTAATTTCCGGCAATTGGGCCATTCAAAAATTCGGCGGGCAAAAATGGTGGTTTTTTCAACAATGGGGCGCGCGGCTCGCTTTGATTCTTGTTTTATATCATGTATTTTTGATGAAATACGGCGGCTGGGCAGATTGGTTTATTCACGGCGGAAGCAAGACCCTGGCAAGACCCTATTTGCCGCCGTTGAGTTTGTTCTCGTTTTTACCGGCCATTTTTATTGTTGTCGTCCGCCTGGGAGAATTTTTCGGCCCAAAAATCGGGAAAGTTATTTTTTTTGCCTCGCTCTCTTTGCTTGCCGCCGCTTACCTTATTTCTTTTCTTTGGTGGCTGGTTTAAAATTATTTAATGTTTGACATCATCGCGCTCGTCAAAACAGTCGGGTATCTCGGCGTTGCCGCCATTGTTTTCGCCGAGTCCGGCCTTTTTATCGGTTTTGTCCTGCCGGGCGACAGCTTGCTTTTCACGGCCGGTTTTTTGGCTTCGCAGGGATTTCTCAATCCGCTGATTTTAATCGCGGTCGTGTTTCCAGCCGCGGTTTTGGGGGACAATTTCGGCTACGGCTTTGGCCGGCGCGTCGGCCCTAAGATTTTCACCAGAGAGGACTCTTTACTGTTTCACAAGGAGAATTTGGAGCGGGCAAGGATGTTTTATGAAAAGTACGGCGCGAAGACCATTGTTTTGGCGAGATTTTTGCCGATTATCAGGACTTTCGCGCCGATTCTCGCGGGCGTGGGCAAAATGCGCTACGCGACTTTTTTCGCGTATAATCTGATCGGTGCCGCGCTTTGGGGAATCGGCATTACGCTTTTAGGTTATTTTCTCGGCGCGATGGTTCCGGGCATTGACCGTTATCTTGCGCCGATTATCCTTTTAATAATTTTTGTTTCTTTTTTGCCGACCGCGATTCACGTTTTGAAAGACCGAACTTACCGAACCCGGATTATCGCTTTTTTAAAAAAATCATTTAGCATTAACGATTTATGAAATCGCGTCTTTATAAATAATAGAGACGCAAAAACCTCGCCCTTATGTTGGAGCGAGGTTTTTAATTCGCGCTTTTGGCAAAGATGAGCTTAGCTCTGGCGGAATTGAAGTTTTTAGAGAACGCCGGAGGGAGATTAAGCATGGCCGACCGGAGCCAGTGAACCGAGCATTTCGAGGGTTCTATCGAGTGCTTTGAGATGCTGGTGAGCGGAACACAAGCCGCATTCCGGTTTGAACTTGTTGTTTTCAGCGAGTTTTTTCAATAACCGCTTCTTTTCGGCTTCCGCGACGATTGAAAATATTTCGGCCGCTTCGCCGTTGCCCGCGAGCTGAATGCCGATATCAAATTTTGAGAGAGTATTTTGATAAAAAATAACGCGGGCAGGGTCAAACTCGTGGTTTAGATACAGCATAATGTTCTGATTTTTCTCAAAGCCCTCCCTGAGAGCGCAGCAGGCCGTCAGATCCAAGCTGATTATTTTAGGATTTCCCGTATTCATCGGAATTCCTCCTTTCGTTAAATTATTTTGTTAAACAGCGATGCTACTTTAGATTATTCTCATAATAACAGAAAATTAAGACGTTGTCAATCAGCGGTTCAATTAGGAGTTCTCCGGAAGTTTTTTTATTTCGGCAAGCCATTTTTCCTTTTGGAAATACAAGATAATCGTTCCGACGAGAGCGCCGAGCAAGTCCGAAGCGATATCCGTCTTTACGTCAAGATCTATCGCCTGATCGGGGTCGAAAAACATCGTCGTGCCGAAGACGTTGTCCGCGGTGTTTTGCAGTATTTCCCAGAATATGCCGGCCATTATCGCGAGGAGGCCGCCGATGATTATGGCGTCAAACTTCATTCGTTCGTTTTGTTTTCCCGCGAATGATTCTTTAAGCGTCAAATAGAACCAGGCGGCAATTGGGACGAATAAAATATGGTCAAGAAAATGGACGAAGCTGTCGTATTCAAACAATGAAACGTCGTAAAAATAAAGCGTGCCCGCGCCGTTAAAGATAAAAATTATTATCGCCGCGATTTCCAGATTTATCAGAAGATTCTCGTTGTACCGAATTTTGACGAAATTAAGGCGATAAATCAGCCGCGGCAAAAACAGGAGAAAAGGATTGACGAACACAAAGACAACCGCGGCAAAGACGTCGCCGAGAAAAAGAAAGTAATAAAAAATGCCGGTCAAAACCGCGAAAACGCTTAAAAAGACGATGATTTTCCGTGTTTTTTCCCGGGCTTGAGAATTTTTTAGCATGCGTTCTTATTATAGCACATCGTATTTCGCGGGTGTGGATAACTGTCTTGCTCTTCGCTTGTCGCGATTATCGCGTCGTGGTAAAATTAAGTATTATGGTCAACGACAGCTCAAATTTAAGAGAACTCAACGAACCGATTGAAATCCACGACGGAATCTATTGGGTCGGATTCCATGACGAAAAAACGAAATTGCAATGCAATCCGTATTTGATTATTGACGGAGAAGAAGCGGTTCTGATTGACCCGGGTTCTGTCCTGCATTTTCCGGTGGTCGCCAGAAAAATTTTTTCTTTGGTAAAACCGGAGCAGATTTCCCACATCATCCTTCAGCACGAGGATCCGGACATTTGCGGCGCCATACCGCTTTACGTTGAAATGATCGGCCGACCGGATTTGAAAGTCGTCTGCGCCATGCCGGCTTACTATTTTATTATTCATTATGACATAAAATCGCCTTATTACCTGAGCGACGCGAATAACAATTTACTGACTTTAAAAAGCGGCCGGATATTGAGGTTTGTTGACGCGCCTTATTTGCACACTCCCGGGGTGATTATGACTTACGACGAGAAGAGCAAAATCTTGTTTTCAAGCGACGTTTTCGGCTCTCTTGAAGAACCGGCGGAATGGCGGCTTTTTGCCGATGAAAATTATCCCCCGCGTCTTTCCAAATTGATGGAGTTGTATATGCCTTCAAAAGAAGCCGTGCTGTACACTTTAAAAAAAATGGACAAGATGAGCATAGAAATGATCGCTTCTCAGCACGGTTCAATCATTAAGTCCGAGCCGGAGGTTAAAAAGTACATTGAAATCTGCAAAAATCTGAACTACGGATTATACTTAAAGTAAAAAAGCGTTTTTGCCTTTAAACAAGCATGTCCAAGAAATTTACAAGCAGTTTATGGTTCAAGCTTTTTTTCAGTTTTTTGGCGGTGTTCGCGGTGTCGGTTAGCATTTCAAATTATTTAAGTTACCGGACGGCCAAAGAGAATCTGACCGAAAGAATTAAGAGCGATGTGAGACAAATTGCCGAGGCAAAAGAGGGTTTGCTTTTAGATTTTATTTCGCAATCCGGAAAAAGAGTCGTTGATTTTTCATCCGACGGCTTCATCCGCGACAGCGCCGCGAAAATCGTCGCCGGCGAGAACGGCGGGGTTGCGGGCGATTTAAACAGACATCTTAATAAGAATAAAATGTCTCTTGACCCGACGATTTTTGGCATTAATGTCACCGATTTGAACGGCCGAATCATCGCTTCCACCATGGAGAGCGAGCTGGGCAGGGACGAATCAAAAGACGATTATTTTGTTGAAGCAAAGCAGCTGGCTTACGGTCAGAGTTACGTGTCCGACGTGATGTTTTCTCATCATTTTAATAAAGACGTTTCCCATTTTGCCGTTTTGGCGCCATTGACGGAAAAAGAGACGGGCGAAAAGCTGGGATTTATCATTAATTACATTGACGGCGACGAATTGACGATTATCCTGAACGGTTCGCCGCGGCTGTTTGAAAGAGACGAGAAAACGGACACCGATATTTATCTGGTGAACAAAGACGGTCTTTTAATCAGCAAAGTAGGGACTTTAAAAAATGGCGTTCTCAAGCAAATAGTTGATTCCGAGCCGGTAATGAAATGCAAGAGCGGAGAGGAGATGAGCGACGTTTATTATGCGGGCTGGAGAGGAATGTCGGTCATCGGCGCTTCAAAATGTCTCGCCAACGGCTGGACGCTTTTGGCGGAAATTGACAACGACACGGCTTTCGCCGGACTTTCAAACATAGGAATCCAAGTGCTCTTTTCGTCACTATTGCTTCTGGTCGTCGGGATGTCGTTCATTTTTTTCCTGATTCGGGGAATTGTGAAGCCGGTGAACCTGTTGTCGGAGGTGACAAAAAGAATCGCGGCCGGAGATCTGTCTCAGAAGGTGAAAGCCGGGACAAAAGACGAGATCGGAGAGCTGGCCGATTCTTTTCAGACAATGACGCAGAAATTGTTGGAAAAAGAAATGCTGCTTCGGGTGCATCGTTATCGGGACAGAGTCAGCCATGAGCTTACTTCGGAAGTAATCAGCCAGTTGGAATTGGTCGGCATTGAGAAGACCAAAGGCGAGTTCATTTCCATCGCTTCTCACCAGCTTCGCACTCCTTTGACTTCAATGAAGTGGCTTAGCGATCTGATTTTGGGCGGCTATGCCGGCTCGCTTACCGAAGAACAAAAGGAATTGATTATGGGGATTCGCGAATCAAACGAACGGCTGATCGCTTTGGTCAGGGATTTATTGAGCACCAGCCGTCTTGAGGGCGGGCGTTTGGAGCTGAATTTAAAAGAAACCGAACTTTTGTCTTTTTTGCAACAAATAATCGATGAACTGGCGCCGCAGATTCAAAAAAGGCGCCATGAATTAATTTTTGAAAAACCGGCGGCGTTGCCGCGAATCCGCGTTGACCAGGAGTTGACCAAGCACACGTTTCTGAATTTGCTTACGAACGCCATAAGATACACGAAGCCGGGCGGAAAAATCGTCGTCAGCGTCAACGAAGACGCGGCGAAAGGCCGTGTGACGGTCGCGATTAAGGATAACGGCATCGGCATTCCGGAAAGTTTCCAAAAGAAAATTTTTGAGAGATTCGCCCGCACACAGGAAGCGATTCTGATGGAGCCGGATGGCACCGGCCTCGGCGTTTACATCGCGAAGAAAGCGGTTGAAGCCCAGGGCGGAGCGATTTGGTTTGAAAGCAAGCCGGGTGTCGGCACAACTTTTTATTTTTCGCTCCCGATAAAATTATAAATTTTTAAATTATAAGCCGGAAAGGTCGTTTCATAATTTGATTTTAGAAATATGGATAAAAAAACAATTTTAATCATCGAGGATGAGCAATATCACCGCCAGGTCCTTGAGAAGATTCTCGTCCAAAATAATTTTTTCGCCGTTTCGGCGCCGGACGGCTATGAGGGGCTGAAAAAGATTTTTGAATTGAAGCCGGATTTGATTATTCTGGACATTTTGCTTCCCGGGCTTTCCGGTTTCGCGGTTTTGGAAAAGCTGAGGGCTGCCGAAGAGACGAAAAAATTAAAGGTCGTTATTTTGTCGAATTTGGGCGACGACTACGACGTGAAAAAAGGGATGGCGCTTGGGATCGAGTATTATTTCGTGAAAGCGAATTGGACTCCCCAGCAGATCGTTGATAAAATCAAGGAAATACTGAAATAACAAATAATTAATAACTAACGGCAAAGAATCACTCTTTGTTATTGATTTAAAATTTATGGCTCATTTGCATGATGAAAAAATTGAATTTTTGGAGGAGACGGCGAATCAAATCCGGCAGGATATTATTGAAATGCTTTATGAGGCGAAATCCGGACATTCGGCCGGGCCCTTGGGAATGGCCGACGTGTTCACCGCTTTTTATTTTCACATTTTGAATCACGACCCGAAAAATCCGGGCTGGCCGGATCGCGATCGTCTCGTGCTTTCAAACGGCCATATTTGCCCCGTGCTCTACGCGGCCATGGCCAGAGCCGGATATTTTCCGGTTGAAGAATTGAAGACATTGCGAAAATTAGGTTCTCGCTTGCAGGGCCATCCTCATCGGCCGTGGCTCCCGGGTTTGGAAACAAGTTCAGGGCCTCTCGGCTCGGGCCTTTCGCAAGCGGCCGGCATGGCGTACGCGGCGCTTATGGATAAGAAAAAATACAATATTTATTGTCTTATGTCGGACGCGGAGCAGCAGACGGGAAATATTTGGGAGGCGGCGATGTGGGCGGGGAAACACAAGCTGAATAATCTCACCGCGGTGATGGATCGCAATAATATTCAAATAGACGGATTTACGGAAGACATCATGCCACTCGAACCTCTTAGAGAAAAATATGAAGCGTTCAATTGGCACGTGATAGACGTTGACGGCCATAATTTTGAAGAAATCGTTGGCGCGGTTGAGGAGGCAAAAGCAATTTATGAAAAGCCGGTTTTAATTCTCGCGCACACTATCCCCGGAAAGGGCATTGATTTTATGGAGTTTGATTACAGATGGCACGGCATTCCTCCGGGAATCGGCGACGTAAAAGATTCGCCGCCGAAAGCCGAACAAGTAAAGGTCGCGTTGGCTCAGTTGCGAACTTTGGGCGGAAAGATTAAAAGCGAACATCAATAATTACTATGCCACTTAATCCTAAAATAAAATTCGCGGAAAACGTGCTGGACAAATTGAAAGTTGAACAAAAAACGACACGGCTCGGGTTTGGCGAAGGATTGGTAATCGCCGGAGAAGAGGATAAAAATATCGTCGCTCTTTGCGCGGATTTAACCGAGAGTACGCAAATTCATCTGTTCAAAAATAAATTTCCCGAGCGGTTTATTGAGATTGGGGTTGCCGAGCAGAATATGGCTGCCGTTGCTTCGGGTCTTGCCGCGTCCGGAAAGATTCCGTTCATAGCTTCCTACGGAATGTTTTCTCCGGGGAGAAATTGGGAACAACTCCGGACAACCGTCGCGTACAACGAACGAAAAGTCGTAATTGGCATGATGCACTCCGGAATTTCCGTGGGTCCGGACGGCGGAACGCATCAAGCGATCGAAGATATGGCGATTACGAGGGTGATTCCGAAAGTAGTCGTCGTCAATCCGTGCGATTATCACGAAGCAAAAAAAGCGACCATTGCCGCCGCGAAACATCCGCTTCCGGTATTTTTGCGTTTTCATCGAGAAAAAACTCCGATGGTAACCGCGGCGGAAAGTAATTTTGAAATCGGGAAGGCGGAAATTCTTTTTACGCCAAAAGAAGAAAATAAAATTGACGTCGCGATTATCGCCTGCGGTCCGCTTGTCCACAACGCGCTTCTTGCCGCGAACGAACTGGAGAACGAGGGCATGAATCTTTACGTGCTAAATAATCACACGATAAAGCCTCTTGACGAAAAAACGATTGTTGAGGTCGCGAGAAAGGCCGGCGCGGTGGTTACGGTTGAAGAGCATCAGGTTTTGGGCGGCATGGGCTCGGCCGTGGCCGAGGCGCTCGCGCAGAATTATCCCGTTCCTATGGAATTCATCGGCGTGCGCGATCAATTTGGTCAATCGGGCGAGCCAAACGAACTTCTTGAACACTACGGTATGGGCGTTTCTCACATCAAAGAAGCGGTGAAAAAAGTTATAAAGAGAAAGGCGTAAACTATGGATGTCATCACAATCGGAACGGCGACTCGCGATTGTTTTTTGCAAAGCCCGGATTTTAAAGTCATAAAAAGTTCGGCGTTCGTCACCGGCCAAGCCGAGTGTTTCGCTTTGGGGTCAAAAATTGAAGTGCCTTTTATCATTTTTACGACCGGCGGCGGGGCGGCAAACGCGGCGGTTACTTTTGCCCGCCAGGGGCTGAAAGCCGGCTGTCTCGCTAAAATAGGCAAAGACCTTGCCGGCGAGGGAGTAATGAGAACTTTAGACGAAGAAAAAGCGGCAAGAAATTTTTTACAGGTAGACAAAGAATTACCGACCGCTTTTTCCGTTATTTTAATCACCCCAAGCGGCGAGCGGACGATTCTGGTTCATCGCGGAGCGAGCGAACATCTGGAAAAAAACAAAATTCCATGGCAAAAGCTTAAGGCGAAATGGTTTTATCTGGCTCCGATGGCGGGCGACAACGTCAAATTAATCAAGCTGTTCGTTGATTCCGCCCGCCGGCAAAAAGCCAAAATCGCGATGAATCCGCACTCAACATTCATTAAGCTTGGCCTCAAAAAAACCGCGGATATTTTGAATAAAATCGACGTTTTGATTCTTAACCGCGAAGAGGGGGCGAAACTGACGGGAATTGATTATAAAGAAGAAAAGAAAATTTTCGCGGCCCTGGACAAAGTGATTAACGGCATTGTCGTGATGACCGAGGGACCCAAAGGGGCCATAGTTTCGGACGGCAAGCGTATTTACCGCGCCGGCACTTACAAGGAAAAAAAGGTTGTTGACCGTACCGGAGCCGGCGATGCTTTCGGTTCTGGATTCGTCAGCGGCCTGATTCAAACCGGCGACATTGAATACGCGATTTCTTTGGGTTCGGCCAACGGAACTTCGGTCGTTGAACACATCGGCGCTCAACCGGGAATTTTAACCAAAACTCAATTCAGACAAAGATTCAAAAAATTAAAAATGGAAAAAATTCCCATAAAATAATATGCCTTACTCCATTGCGCTTCACAAATTGGCGGGCATCTTAAGGACCGACAAGCGGACCGTGGCGGCAATCTGCGAAAGAATGTGCGATTTATTTAACAAGCGCGATGTCCCGGAGAAAATTGTGCTTGAAAACGACAAGCGAGTGGCCGAAAAACTGGACGCGCTTAAACTGCCGCTGACGCCGCCGGCTATAGAAGTGCATCGCGCTTTGATTCGCAAAGTGAAAACCGACGAGGAAAAGATTTCCGAACTTTTCAAGCGTCCGCGTTGCGTCAATTTTGAAGGATGCAAAACGCTTCTGAATTTCGCTCAGGAGCTGGCGAACGTCGGGCCGGGATTTTTCCTGAAAAAAGAAAAAGCCGCGGAATTTCTTCATCTGAATCCGCCGCCGAACATGATGAAATTTTTCGGTTACAAGGACGTCGATGAATTATTGACCAAAGAGGACTTGCTTGAGGTGTTTTCCGCTCTGCGCTTTGTCGAAGACGGAACGTGGCTGAACAATACTTTTTTTGCGGCCTACGAAAATCTCACGTTTTCCGATTTTGAGGCGAGAAAAATAGAAGTTCGCGTTTTAAACGGAAAATGGCTGGAGGTTGCCGAAGCGTTTTTGAAAAAAAAATACCACAACGTCAGCCATTTGAAAGAATTGGGCGTCATTTTTATCGTTCCGATACCGGCGACCGAGGACGGCGAGACGATACGTCTTTTCGGCCTGGTGCTTCATTATCTTCATGAAATTAATTTTTATTCTCGTCTTTTTCAGAAATTCGCGGTTGAAGAAAAGAATTTCGCGCGGCGCCTGATTTCTTCTTTGCGGGGCGACGTTTTGGAAACGCCGCTTGAGAACGGCGAAAAAGTTTCCTGGCGGATAGTTCAGCGGTATCTGGCCAAGGACGACGAGTACGATTTTCGTCTTTTTCAGCCGCACATCAATCCCGAAGCGATACACTGGAAAAAAGCGGAAAACGACATTGCGCGGCTGTCGCGCCGTTTTCCCAGTTTAGGGCTTGAATTTTGGGAGGAGCTGGATTTTGTCGGCGATTTTTTCAAAACCGAAGGAGGTGATGACATTTTGATCAGTTTTAATCTCATCGATACCACGATGTCGCTAGTGAAACAGCGTGAATTGATAAAATATCTTTATCACCATCAGGAAGCGCTTTGGAACAAAATTTTTGGCGATTTCGTCGGCGAGCAGGAAATGGAACGGTTAATCGTGGAAAATTTTGAGAAAGGATACATTTCGTTGTAATTTTTAATTTTCAAATACATGATTTCATTGGATAAAATCACAAAAAACGGGAAGGCGATGTTTTTGGCTTACGATCAGGGGCTTGAACACGGGCCGGCCGATTTCAACGAAAAAAACATTAACCCGAATTACATCCTTGACATTGCCGTCAACGGCGGTTTTACGGCCGTGATTTTGCAAAAAGGGGTCGCGGAAAAGTATTATACCGGAAGCAAATACGAGGAATTGATACCGCTTATCATAAAGCTCAACGGAAAAACAAATCTGTGCAAGGGCGAGGCCTACTCTCCTCAAGTTTGCGGCGTTGACGAGGCAATGGATTTGGGCGCTTCGGCGGTCGGCTATACCATTTACGCCGGCTCTCAATATGAATCAACCATGTTTCAGGAATTCGGGCGAATCGTCAAAGACGCGCATAGCCACGGCGCGCCGGCGATCGCCTGGGTTTATCCGCGCGGTAAAGACATAAAAGACGACGCCGCGCCGGAGATCATCGCTTACGCCGCCCGCGTCGCCCTGGAATTGGGGGCCGATATGGCAAAAATTAAATACTCCGGTTCAAAAGAAAGTTTTACATGGGCGGTGAAGGCGGCCGGGAAAATGCCGGTGGTTTTGTCCGGCGGGCCGAAAACGGAAAACGAAGAGGAGTTTTTGGAGACGGTGAAGAACGTCATGGCCGCCGGCGGCACCGGAGCCGCGGTCGGAAGAAACGTCTGGCAGCACGCGGATCCCGTCGCGATGAGCAAGAAAATCGCGAAAATAATTTTTGGATAAATTTTTAACATGAATCCCGTTAGAGGCCGCGATCGCGTGGCGTATAATCATTGTCATCTTATGTTGAACTACAATTATAAAATTAAACAAAGCGCGGGTAGCGATTTTAAGATCGCGATCTGCCTCTAACGGGATGAAAGGCGTCATTTTGGCGGGAGGGAAGGCGACGCGGTTGAGGCCGCTGACTTTCGTGACAAACAAGCATCTCTTGCCGGTTTATTCAAAGCCGATGATTTTTTACCCGCTTGAGGCAATGGCCAAAGCGGGCGTTAAAGACGTTTTGATCGTCACTTCCTCGGAGCATTGCGGCGACTTTATGAATTTATTGCGCTCGGGGCAGACGTTCGGTCTCCGGCTTTCTTACGAAATTCAGGAAGAAGCGGGCGGCTTGGCGCAGGCCCTTTCTTTGGCCCGCGGTTTTGCCGAAGACAAAGATAAGATATTGATGATTTTGGGCGACAATATTTTCCGGCACAATCTCAAAAAAGCGGTTTCGGATTTCCAAAGACAAAAAAAAGGCGCGAAGATATTTTTCAAGGAAATGGAAAATTGCGCGCAATACGGCGTGCCGGTTTTTGGCGGAAACGGCAAATTGCTGAAGATTGAAGAAAAGCCGAAAAGACCGAAATCAAAGTACGCCCAAACCGGCGTTTATATGTATGACGACCGCGTTTTTGATTTGATTAAAAAAGTGAAGCCGTCGTCTCGCGGAGAAATCGAGATTACCGATTTGAACAATCTCTATGTCCGCGAAGGAACGATGTCGTACGAAATCATGGGCGGCTGGTGGATTGACGCCGGCACGTCATACGATGAACTTTTGCGCGCCAATAATTTAGTCGCCGAATTGGTTAAAAAAGGCGAATTTTAATTGCAAGTATGCGCGAAATCGAAAAGAAAAAATTAAAGGTTCTCTATAAAAATTTAAAAGAGGCCTCCCGGTATTTTTTGGGTTATCCCTGCAATCTCGCCTACGACTATCCGGAATTGGACGAATTTTTCGCGCTGTCGATAAATAACGTCGGCGATCCTTTCGGCGACAGTTTGTATCGGGTGAACACGCATGAATTTGAAAGGGAAGTGCTTTGTTTTTTCGCCGATTTGTACCGCGTTGACAGGGAAAAATTTTGGGGCTACGTGACGAACGGCGGCACCGAAAGCAATATGTACGGACTTTATCTGGCTCGGGAAGCCAATCCCGGCGGTATCGTCTATTTTTCGGAAGACACACACTACAGCATCTCCAAAACAGTCAAAGTTCTGAACATGCCGAACATAATGATAAGATCTCAAAAAAACGGAGAGATTGATTACGACGACTTGGGAAAAATGCTGACGATAAAGCGGGAATCGCCGGCAATCATCGTGGCAAACATCGGGACGACGATGAAAGGCGCGGTGGACAAAGTTGAGAAGATATTGGATATTTTGAAAAAAAATCGCGTTCAAAAATATTACATACATTGCGACGCCGCCTTGGGCGGGATGATTCTGCCTTTCGTCAAAAACGCCTCGCTTTTTGATTTTCGCCTGCCGATCGGCTCAATTGCCGTTTCCGGCCATAAAATGATAGGTTCCCCAATGCCTTGCGGCGTTGTGATCGCCAGAAAAAAACACGCGGAAAGAATAAAACGGGCGATTGAATACGTCGGAATACTGGATACGACGTTAAGCGGCTCGAGAAATGGCCATTCGGTTTTAATTTTATGGCTGGCGATTAAAAAGCTCGGCTTAAAAGGTTTTGAGCAAAGGGTCGGACATTGTTTGGCGATGACCGATTACGCTTTGAAAAAATTGAAAGAAATAAATTGGCCGGCCTGGGCGAACGAAAACTATAATACCGTGGTGTTGAAAAGACCGGACGATCAAATCGTCAATAAATGGCAGCTTGCCGTTCAGGGAGATCTGGCCCACATTTTGGTTATGCCGCATGCGGATAAAAAAAGGATCAACGGTCTCATTCACGAACTTCAAGCTTCAAAAAAGTAAAATATTTTTTTATGATGAAAGAATTTACGATAATTTGCGAAAACGAAGTCGGCGTTTTGTCCCGGATCACGGACACACTGAAAGAAAAAAACATAAACATTACGGACATCACGTCTCACGTCGTGGGAGACAAGGGCATTGTTACGCTGTCGGTGGCCGATAAGGATGACTATGGGGCGCTGAAGGCGTTAAGAAAAGCGGGATTTACTCCTTTGGTGGAAGACGGCGTCGTCATCAAAATAAAGGACAAGCCGGGCGCTCTGGCCGCGGCGGCGCGAAAATTGAAAGAGGCGAAAATTGACATAAAAACGACCCACATCGTCATCCGGGAAAAAAATCACGCTTTCGTGGCTTTGACCGCGAGCAATCCGAAAAAAATGAGAAAAATTCTGAAAGATTATTTGATTTGACCCGAAACTTGACAAAAAGACAAATATAATATAAACTTGGCATAGTATTGGCTAAATCTAAAATATTTTTATCTTCATTGAAAAGATAAGCGGAGCAGTGTTTGCTTGACAGTGAGTCGCGAGTGTTCTTCATTGAAAAGCAGGCCGCCCATTTTAGAAGGTCGGGCCAGTAGTTAATTAGGTAATTTGTTTGAGAAAAATGGGTACAAAATTGTATATAGGCAATTTGCCTTACTCAACCACCAGCGATTCTTTGAAGTCGTTATTTTCGGAAGTCGGAAACGTAACTTCCGCTCAGGTAATGACCGATAAGTTTTCCGGACGCTCAAGAGGCTTCGGCTTCGTGGAGATGTCAACGCCGGAGGAAGCTCAGAGTGCCATTGATAAATTCAACGGCCATGAGCAGGACGGCAGGAAGATTGTGGTTAACGAGGCAAAACCGATGACTGAGAGAAGCGAAAGACCGCGAAGAACATTCGGCGGCGATCGTGATTCAAGAAGATACTAAGATTTATCTTTCAGTTTTTAAAAACACCCCCGCGAAAGCGGGGGTGTTTTTGTTTCTGTTTGGTGGTAAAATTAAAGGGCTTGCTCTAAATTTACGAGCCCTGAGCTTGCCGAAGGGCGAAGGAAATTTAGCAAGCAAACCTTTACCCCGAGCGCAGCGAGGGGTCTAAACCATATGAAAAAAAACGTAGCGTTTCCAAAAGGATTTTTTTGGGGATCCGCGACCTCGGCCCATCAGGTTGAGGGAAACAACGTAAACGATTGGAGCGAGCCGGAAAGACAAAATGCCGTACGGCTGGCGAAAGAAGCAAAAAAGTATTGGCGGAAATGGCAGCAAGATAAATTTCCCGAGATGTTTAATCCGGAAAATTATATTTCGGGCAAGGCGTGCGATCATTATAATCGCTTTGAAGAAGATTTTGATGTCGCCAAATCATTGGGACATAACGCCCACCGTTTTTCCGTTGAGTGGTCGCGAATTGAGCCCGAGGAGGGGCAATTTAACGAAAAAGAAATTGAGCATTATAAAAAAGTAGTCAAAACGCTTCGTGAGCGGGGGATTGAGCCGTTTGTGACGCTGTGGCATTGGACGCAGCCGTTGTGGATTCGGGATATCGGCGGCTGGGAAAATAAAAAAACAATAGATTATTTCGTCCGCTATGTTGAAAAATTAGCCGCGTCTTTTGGAGACGGCGTAAAGTTTTGGATTGTCGTCAATGAGCCGAACATTTACGCGGCCTTGGGTTACATTCGCGGAAATCAGCCGCCCGGAGTAAAAAATATTTTCAAGGCAATCAAGGTTTTCAATAATTTAACGGACGCGCACAAAAAAGCGCATCAAATCATCCATAAACGTGACGAAACGGCGAAAGTCGGGTCCGCCAACAGCGTCATATATTTCCAACCTAAAAATAATTTTTTTGTTAACAGAGTCATCGTTTCCGTTGCCGATTATTTCTGGAACCGCCGGTTTTTTAAAAACGTAAGCGGATTCAGCGATTTTCTGGGAGTTAATTATTATACGCGCCGTTTGGTCGGGTTTTCTTTCGGGGCGGAAGAACAAAAACCGGTGTCCGACTTGGGATGGGAAATCGTTCCGGAGGGGATTTATCATGTTTTAAAGAATTTAAAAAGCCAGAATTTACCCATCTATGTCACCGAAAACGGAATCGCTGACGCGAAAGACGACAAACGGGAAGAATTTATAACTCAACATTTGCGAATGGTTCACAAAGCAATTGAAGACGGCGTTGACGTGCGGGGTTATTTTTATTGGTCGCTCTTGGATAATTTTGAATTTCCCGAAGTGCGGGGCTTTTGGCCGAGATTCGGGCTGGTTGAGGTTGATTACAAAACAATGGCAAGAACAATCCGCCCGAGCGCCAAAGTTTACGCTGCAATTTGCAAAAATAATGGTATTGAAAATTAAAAAGTAGAATTTTTTATAAATATGTCCTGGTTAGTGTTTGCCACCTTTGCTTATTTTCTCGCCTCGCTTGTTTTAGTATTGGATAAAATTATTCTTGCCAAGCCGATTCCGAAGCCATCTTTGTACGCCTCTTACGTCGGTTTGGTCGGCATCTACGCTTTGGCGTTGATGCCGTTCGGTTTTTCTTTCAGCATGCCTCTTTGGGCCGCTTCACTCAGCGTTGCCAGCGGTTTTATTTTTATTTTGTCGCTGATTTTTTATTACAAGGCGGCCCAACTTGACGAAATCGGGCGAGTCGGCCCTTTGTCCGGAACGTTAACCGCCGTTTTCACCCTGCTTTTAAGTTCTTTGTTTTTAATTGAAACACTGAACGCTTTGAGCGTTTTGGCGTTTCTGTTTTTGGTGGCGGGCGGATGGCTGATTGCTTTTCGGAAATCGGACGCAAAATTTTCTTTCAGAATTTTGCTTCTAAGTTCCGCGGGTTCTTTTCTTTTGGCGGTTTCCTGGGTTTTGATAAAAACGGCTTATTCGGGCGCCGGTTTTTTGAACGCTTACATTTTGGGCCGGCTCGGAGAATTCGCGGCCGGCTTGTTTTTGTTTGCTTTGCCGAACGTCAGGCGGGACATCTACGAACATCTTAATGGGATTGAAATAAAAACAATCGGCCTTTTTGCCGGCAATAAAATCGTTGCCGCCGCTTATTTTATTTTATTGAATTACGCCGTTTTTTTGGGCAGCGTCAGTTTGGTTCAGGGTGCGCAAGGACTGCAATACGTGTTTCTTTTATTCTTAACCGTTTTGTTGACGCTGAAACGGCCGGATATTTTGAAAGAAGAGTTGACGAAACGAATAATCTTCAGAAAAACTTTCGCGATTATTTTGATTGTCGCCGGTTTATTCATTCTTGCCCTAATTCAAAAACCGGCCGATTTGGCGCCAGGAGCGAGATCGTGGGGCGTTTCTTTCAGCAAGCCGTTTGCCGAAAAGATGGTCGCGGATTGGCGTGCGGCCTATCTGGCGATTCTTGACGATTTGAAAGTCAGACGCCTTCGTCTGATCGCTTACTGGCCGGAGATTGAGAAGAGCGAAGGAGTTTTTTCTTTTGAGGATTTGGACTGGCAGATTGAAGAGGCGGAAAAAAGAGGAGCAAAAGTAATTTTGGCGGTCGGTCAAAAATTGCCGAGATGGCCGGAATGCCATATCCCGCAGTGGGTGCGGGAATTTCCAATTTCTAATTCCCAATTTTTAAATAAAGATTTTGAAAACGCCTTATTAAATTATATAAAAAATGTTATTTTGCGCTATAAAGATAATCCGGCGATTTGGGCCTGGCAGGTTGAAAACGAACCGTTTCTGCCTTTCGGCGAATGCCCGCCGATGGACGTGGATTTGCTTGATAAGGAAATCACACTGGTTAAGTCGTTAGATAATCGACCCATAATCGTTTCAGACAGCGGAGAATTGAGCGCCTGGGTCAGTGCGGCAAGAAGGGCCGACATTTTTGGGACGACAATGTACAGAGTCGTCTGGCATAAGAATATGCCTTTCGGCGGCTATTTAAAATATCCTTTGCCTCCGGAATTTTTTCATCTGAAGGCGAATTTTGCCGGTTATTTCGCCGACATAAAACGGATTATCGTTGTTGAACTTCAAGCCGAACCATGGGGGCCGAAATTGCTCTATGAATCGTCTCTTGAAGAGCAGATGAAGTCAATGAATTTTGAGCAGTTTAAGGAAAATATCGCCTACGCCAAAACCGCCGGCTTTTCGGAAAATTATTTTTGGGGCGCGGAATGGTGGTATTGGATGAAGGAAAAACAGAACCACCCTGAATTTTGGAATTACGCGAAAGAATTATTTATTGAAAATCTTAGATAAGGCCAATACCGCATCCTTTTTTGTTTGACAAATTTACTTTTAAATGGTATTCTTCCGTAAGAATTTTAACAATCAAAGCGAGGTGCCAGGATGGACGCGAAAGACAGGTTGGACGTTGAAAACGCTCCGGAACGGAAAAAGAATTTAGCCCGTCTCGGTTTCAAAGTGCCGATGGGCGAAGAACAAAAAGAGGGATGGAGCGGCAAATTGCCGTTTTATCTTTTTATCTGCCCAAATTGCGGCGAGTTTCAGAAAGATTATCCGCACAGCTGGCCGGAAACGCAGTATCTTTGGTGCGACGATTGCAAGATAAAAATTTCCTACGTCCGTTTAAGAACCGAGGCCAAAATGTTCTTTTCGTTTTTCGGCCTTTTGCGGCAAATTTTGCGCTTCAAATGTTTTCCTCCGGCGAAGAAATAATTAAAATAAATTTAAAATTCCTCCGAATCTTTCGGAGGAATTTTTATTTTTACGTCAAAATTTTTCCGACTATCTCCGGCCGGCCGCGGAGGAATTCCGCCGCTCTCATCGGTTTTTTCCCTTCAAGCTGAAGTTCCTCCAAAATTAAATATCCTTTGCTTGTTTTGACCGTCATTCGCCGGTCGGCGGTCAAAAAGACCGAGCCGCAGGGCCTTTCAGGGATTTCGTCCGACGAAGCCGCGGTCGCTTTTATGATTTTCAACGATTTGACGCCGTCTTTTATTTTGTAATGAGTGTAAGTTCCGGGCCATGGGTGAAAAGCTCTGATTTTCCGTTCGATTTTTCCGGCGTCGTCGTCCCAGTTGATTTTCCCGTATTCCTTGGTCAGAAGGTCGGTATAGGTTGCCTCGGATTCGTCCTGAGGCCGGGGCGAGATTTTTTTATCGAGCCAGAGCGAAATCGTTTCAATCAGCAGGTTCGCGCCTTCTTCGGCCAATTTGGCCGAGAGTGTCTCGCCGGTTTCGCCGGAAGCGATTTTAAATGTCTTTTGGGCCAATATCGGGCCGTGATCCATTTGCTCGTCAATCAGCATTATGGTAACGCCAGTTTCTTGATCGCCGCCAAGAATGGGGTATTGAATTGGTGAAGGTCCGCGATATTTGGGCAAAAGCGACGGGTGAATATTGAGCACGCCCAGAGGGGCCGAATCCAAAATTTCTTTGGGAATCATTTTTCCGTAAGCCGAGACGACGATTAAACCGGCTTTTAAATTCTTGATTTGTTTTATCGTTTCAGGATCCTTCAATTTTTCCGGCTGTAGCGTTTCAATTTGATTTTTTAAAGCCGTTTCTTTCACCGGCGAAAAAGTAATTTTTTGTTCCCGGCCGACCTGTTTGTCGGGATTCGTCACGACGGCTCTGACAGGATAACCGTTCCGAAGCAAGGCGGAAAGCGCGGTTTCGGAAATTTCCGGCGTGCCGAAGAATAAAATTTTTATTTCGTTTTTTTCAGGCATTGACGTTTGGTTTAAAGCTCTTTGATTTCATCGTCCTCGATTTTGAACATTTTTTCCGCCCGATCAACGTAAAGTTTGCCGTTTAAATGGTCAATTTCATGCTGTATCAATTGGGATAAAAATCCCTCGGCTTTCAATTTGAATTTTTTTCCGAATTCGTCCTGCGCCTGCACCTTTACCCATTTCGCCCTTTTAACGATTCCAAAAAGGCCGGGCAAGCTCAGGCATCCCTCGTCCAATCTAAGTTCTTTTTGCGATTTTTTTACGATTTCGGCGTTAATAAAAACGGTCGGCGCTTTTTTACCCGGGGCAGATTCTTGCCCGTCCGGCAGGCGGGCACCTTTGGCGGGCAATTCCGGAATAATGACAAAAAGACGCAGATTTTTGCCAACCTGCGGCGCGGCAAGCCCGGCGGCGTTTTCGGTAAGCCGCAAAGTTTCTTCCATTTCCGCGATCAATTTTCTTAAATCGGGATCGGAAAAATCGCTTACCGTCCGCGATTCGGTTCTCAAGATTTTATTGCTTTTTCCTGTTTCCAGCGCGAGTTTTGCCATGTTTCTTTTTTAATTCCAAATTATATTGTTTCACTTTATACATAAAAAGTTTGGCCGGTTCTTTCGCGTCGCTTTGTTTGATTTCAGAAAATAACCGCCGGCAGGCGTGAATTCCTATTTTTTTTGTCACGCCCAGATACATCGCGAATTTTTTCGGTTCGCGGAAATGGCAAGAAAGTTCATCGGCAAGAACATGCGCTTCCGAGTGGAGTTGTATTTTTGGCTTCAAAACGGCCGCGGGATTGATTTTTTTCATGTTTCGTTCCCTTTTATTATACCGATTTTTGTGTTATTATTCAACCTATAAAATCATGCCAAAAAGACGAATTTTTATCGCCGTGAATCTGCCGGCTGACGTAAGGAGCGGCTTGAAAAAGGCGCGCGAAAAGTGGCGGGATTTGCCGGTAAGGTGGACGAAAACCGATAATTTGCATATTACCTTAGTTTTTATCGGTTACGCGACCGACGAGGAAGTCCTTGAGATCGCCAAAATTGCGAGGGAGATTGCCCAAAAACTGCCTCCGTTTTCCGTCAGTTTGAGTCGGATAGAACTTGGGCCGCACGAAGGTCCGCCGAAGATGATTTGGGCCGAAGCGGAACCGAGCGAAGAACTGGCCGAGTTGAAGCGGGAACTGGAAGACGCTTTTTTTCATTCCCAAAAATCAGGTTATTTAAGAAAAGAAAGCAGGGAATTCCGTCCCCACATAACTTTGGGAAGAATTTTGCAAAGGGAATGGCGCGAGGCAGGAGCGCAAAATCAATTTGCCGGCGAAAAAATCAATTTAACTTTTTACGTTTCAAGCGTGGAACTGAAGGAGAGCAAAATAAAAAGAGGCGGGCCGGAGTACGCGGTCTTGGAGAGCGTTGAATTAGGCAAGGTCGTCGAAAATGAAGAATAAAATAAACATTTTGGGAGTTCAAGTTGATAATTTGACGCGCGCTCAAGCTCTGGAAGAAGTGGAGCGGTTTTTGGTGTCGCCGTCGCGGCATTACATCGCGACTCCGAATCCGGAATTTGCCGTTGCCGCCCAATCCGATGAAGAATTTAAAGAGATTTTGAACCGGGCTGATTTGGCGGTGCCGGACGGTGCCGGCCTTTTTTTTGCGGCGCCGCTTTTTTCGCTCAAGGAAAGAATATCAGGCGTTGATTTTATGGAAAAAATTTGCCGATTGGCGGAACAAAGCGACCGAAGAGTTTTTTTGCTGGGCGGGAAAAACGGAGCCGCGGAAACGGCGATTCTTAATTTAAGAAAAAGATACCCGGCTTTAATCGCCGCGTTTCACGAGGATCACGAAAATTGCGGCGAGGAGATTTTGAAATTTAAACCGGAAGTTTTATTCGTCGCGCTGGGCGCCCCGAAACAGGAAAAATGGATTTACCGAAACGCGGGACGGTTTCCGTCCGTGAAAGTCGCGATGGGAGTCGGCGGGGCGTTTGATTTTTTGTCGGGAAAAATAAAGCGGGCGCCGCGGCTGATGAGAAAACTGGGACTGGAATGGTTGTGGCGGCTGATGATGGAACCGAAGCGAGCAAAAAGAATTTTTAACGCCGTTATTGTGTTTCCATGGTTGGTAATTCAATCAAGAATTAAGAAGCAAGTCACTAGGCCCCAAGGCCGGGATGGCGGCCCGGAGGGCCTATCCAAAGCATGAAGCAAGAATTAAAAATTCCAAAAGTTTTTATTATTGTTTTAAACTGGAATGGTTGGAGGGATACGATTGGGTGCCTTGAGTCGCTGCAAAAAATCGACTACCCGAACTGTGAAGTTTTGGTTATTGATAACGGCTCAGCCGACGATTCCGTGGAAAGAATCAAAGGATTTTTAAATTCTCCGCCGAATAAATTGCGGGCCGCGGTTTATGATTTGCAATTCAATTTGGGATTTGCCGGCGGAAATAACTTCGGCATTAAATACGCGTTGGAAAGCGGAGCCGATTACGTTCTGCTTTTGAACAACGATACGACGGTCGCCCCGGATTTTCTGACGAAATTAATTGAAGTCGGGGAAAGCGGCAAGGAGATAGGCGTTTTAGGGCCGGTGATTTATTTTTTTGACGAGCCGCGAAGGATTTGGTTCGGCGGGAGCAGGATAAATCGGTTGAGAAACAAAGCAACGCATCTTCATTACGGCGAGACGCGGAATCTCGGAACGAAATTTTTTGAAACCGACTACATAACCGGCTGTGCGCTTTTGATAAAAAAAGAAGTTATTGACAAAATCGGCCCGATGACGGAGGATTATTTTTTGTATTATGAAGACGCCGATTGGAATTTGCGGGCGAGAAAGGCGGGATATAAAATCGTTTTGGCGCCTGCCGCGAAGATTTGGCATAAAATTTCCGCTTCAACGAAGGAATTTTCCCCTAATTACATCTATTATCATGTCCGCAACGGATTGATTTTATCCCGGCGCCACGGCACCGTTTTGACCAAATCAATCGTTCATTTATTAATCGCCTGGACGCTCGCCAAGCAGATCGTTAAATTGCTCATCCCTTCAAAGCGTTCATGGGCGAAGGCGACGATAAACGGAATTTCGGATTTTTACCGCGGCAGAACCGGCCCCATAACTTTAAACTCTTGAATTTTTATGACCATAGGCATTGACGCGCACAATTTGGAAATCGGACGAGGCGGGGCGGCGCACCGCTATTTATTTAATTTGCTGAAAGTTTGGAACGATGTTTCAACCGCGCCGCAAGTAAAATTTATCCTTTATTTCAAAAAAGAAATTCCCAAAGAACTTGATTTTCTGGCCGAGGAAAGATTTGTCAAAAAAATTCTGACCGCGCCTTTCGGATTTCAAAGCAACGCCCTGTTCGTTCATTGGCTTTTGTCCCGCGCCGCGAAAAAAGACAAAGCCGACATCCTTTTCTCGCCTTATTATGTTTTGCCGGTTTTTTACGGCGGTAAAACAGCGGTGACTTTGCACGACATTTTTTATGAAGTCAATCCAAAGGCCTTCAGCTGGCCGTCCTGGGCCGACAAAATTTTGCTGAAGCGGGTTTCAAAAATTTCGGCGAAAAAAGCAAGCGTTATTTTCGCGCCGTCGGAATTTACCAAAAGCGAAGTAGTTAAATACTACAAAGTCAGTCCTCAAAAGGTATTTGTCACTCATTTGGGGGTTGAAGAAAAATTCAAGAAACCGTCGATTTTTGACAGACAAAAAATAAAAGAAAAATACGGCATAAAAAATAAATTCATTTTTTACATCGGTTCGATTTTCAATCGCCGGCGCGCGGAAGAGGCAATGAATGCGTTTTCCCAAATCGCCGAAAAACTGCCGGATTATCAATTTTTAGTCATAGGCAAAAACAGCACCCGTCCTTTTATTGACGTTAAAAAAATTGCGCTCGGGATAAACGCGCTCGCCCGCGCTCCGTTAATCATATATCAGGAAACCGTTTCCGAAAAAGATTTGGTTGTGCTCTATCAGGCGGCGGATTTATTCATTTGGCTTTCCGATTATGAAGGTTTCGGCTTGCAGGTGATTGAGGCGCAGGCCTCGTCCGTGCCGGTTGTTACGACGCGCCAAGGGTCGCTCAAGGAAATTGCCGGAGAAGCGGCTATTTTTGTTGAAAATCCCGATAGCGTGTCCGAAATCGCTTCGGCAATATATTCCGGCTTAACCGACGAAATCCTGCGGAAGAATCTGATTGAATCGGGCCTGCAAAATGTAAAAAGGTTTGATTGGGAACAATGCGCCGCCGAAACATTGGCGCGTTTGCGGTTCTAATTTCAGGGTATATAATACTATTATGCAGCAACTTATCGGACTTACAATTCAAACGGCCGGCGAAATAATGGTCGCCTTAACGGTGATTATGGTTCACTATCACGTGCTTAAAGAACATAAAGTTGACGAGGATGTTTTTAGAACAATGAAGAAAGAGCAAAAGCTTGCTATTTTGGGGATTGCTTGCATCGGACTCGGATATGCTTTGCAGGTTTATCCCTTGTTTTAATATGCTAAACGCGGGAATGGAAGAGGCTGTAAAGAAATTGCCAAAATATTTACAGCCGCTATACATCGTTTTTTCTTTTGAGGTTTTGATTGTGCTTTTGACGGCGCTTGATTTTTTGCCGCGCTGGTTTGTATGGCCACTGACCGGCGGCCTTGCGATTTATCTTGTGTTGGCGTCTTTGGAAAACGCCCTGGTTTTTTTTATTGCCTCAATCCCGCTTTTTATTGCCCTACCTGTTACGGAAACGTTTGATTCAATGTCAAATTGGCGGATTTTGCTCGCGGTTTTATTTTTGGCGCTGTTTTTCAAACGTGGAATAAGCATCGCTTTCGTCAGGCAAAAGTCGGAGTCGTGGCTGAAGGGAATAAAATTAATCGAAAAACACAAGCATTATTTGATGGAATATCTGGCCGGCTTTTTTTTGATTATTGGCGCTTTATCGCTTTTCGCGGCGGTTGACGCCGTCGCCGGAGTCAAGAAGTTGCTCTTTTTAATCAACGCTTTTTTGCTTTTCGTCGTCATAAGAAATGTCGCGAAAACGAAAGAAGTAATTTTAAAAGTCGCGCGGGCATTGTTCGTTGCCGCGGCCGTCGCGCTGTTTGCCGGATACGGCCAGTTTATCTCCATATTTTTCGCTTCGCTTTATGATTTTTGGCAATGGTGGGCAGGAAACGTCATTCCGGTTTTTTACGGCCGGGCGCTCGGAGAACTGCTGGCGGTAAGCAACACATGGTTTTCTTATTACGCCGACCGTCCGCCGTCTTTGCGGCTTTTTTCGGTGTTTCCGGATTCGCATTCTTTCGGCTTATTCATGGTTTTGAGCGTTCCGATTTTATTAACCGTTTTTTACGGCAAAAAGAAATTCGGTTATTACCCAGTTTTGGTATTTTTTCTGTCGGCGGTAATTTTGTCGGGCTCCAGAGGCATCTGGTTAAGCGCGGCCTTGCCGTTCGCCGTCGGCCTTTACCTCTTTTTCAAAAAATCCGACTGGAAAAGCGTGTTAAAGCCGATTTTACTTTCGTTCGCCGCTCTTGTCCTCCTTTTTCCGATTGTTTCGGTTTTATTAGGCGCGTCTCAGGAAAGCCCTGAAGGCGAATACGTTCCTTCTTCGTTCGCTTTGGCGTTTAAAAGAGTAAAATCAATTTCGGACATTTCCGAAACCTCCAACTTATCTCGGTTGCAGATATGGCAAAAGAGTTTGAAAGCGATATCGCAACGGCCGTTTTTGGGGGTTGGGGTGGGAAATTATCCGCGGGTGCTTGAGCAGGACATTGAAGCGGGGAAAAAAGGCGCCTCGGCTCACAATCTGTATTTGGACGTCGCCTCGGAAGCGGGAATCGCGGCCGGTTTGGTTTTAATTTTAATTTTTGTAGAAATGCTCAGGATTTCCCATCAAATTTTAAAACAATCAAAAGAGCCGGTTTTTTCCGTTTTCGCCGCGTCTTTCGGACTTTACATTTTTTGGGTCTTGGGGTATAATCTTTTTGATGTAGTGCTTTTGAACGATAAAGTGCTGTTATTTTTTACCGCTTCCACGGCAATTTTATTCAGCGTCAAAAATATTTTAGATGAAAGATCTCATGAACAAACTTCAACCATTGGTATCAATAAATCTCCTGACTTACAACGGCCTGAAATTTCTTGAACCGTGCATCAATTCGGTTTTGCGGCAGAGCTATCCCAACATAGAATTTTTAATCATAGACAATAATTCAACCGACGGCACCCCCGAAAAAATAGACGAACTTTTAAAATCTTTTTCCGGCAACCTGAAACCTAAAACCCATAAGCTGAAAGCTAACATGGGTTTTGCCGGCGGACACAATTTTGGCATCAAACGGGCCGAAGGAGAATTTATAATCTGCCTTAATCAAGACGCCGTCTTGACTGAAACGTTTGTTGAGCGCGCTTTAAAACCGTTTCATGACTCTGAAGTCGCCGCGGTTCAGGGAAAAGTCATGCGGCTGAAAGAAAAAAAAGGAAACGATTTTGAGTTAAACGGCTTAATTGACAGCACCGGGTTGGTTATGCTGAAGAACAGAAGAATAATCAGCCGCGGACAGGGAGAAAAAGACAGGGGACAATACGAGCAGGCGCGGGAGATTTTCGGCGCTGACGGCGCGGTTCCGGTTTACCGCAAGTCGGCCTTGGAGGACGTAAAAATCAAGGACGAATATTTTGACGAGGATTTTTTTATGTATAAAGAAGACGTTGATCTCGCCTGGCGCCTGCGGCTTGCCGGCTGGAAAGCGGTTTATGAGCCGAAAGCCGTGGCGCATCATTTCCGCGGCGCCGGAGAGAGCGCGGCAAAAAATTATTTCGCGATAGTCAGGGAACGGCTGAAAATCAATCCTTTCGCGAAATATTACGCTTTTAAAAATCAGCGTTTGATGCAGATAAAAAACGAAACGCCGATCCTGTTTTTGAAGCATTTGCCGAGAATTTTAATCAAAGAAGTCGGTTCATGGTTTTACGTTCTGGCGTTTGAAAAATATTCGCTAAAAGCGATTTGTCGGCTATTCAAAGAAACGCCGAACGCCTTGGAAAAGCGAAAAATCATCATGGCGAAAAGAAAAGTGACCGAAAAAGAATTGGAAGCATGGTTTGAATAAAACAAAGAATATGGAAGAAAAATTGCAAGAAGAGCAGGCGATAAAATATCTTGAGAATAAACTTGGAAATAAACCGCGCAAACGGCGGTTCTATTTGATTTCGTCCGTCTTGCTGGCGGTTTTTGTTTTTTTCATGTTTAGGAGCGGCGCGAATTTTCAAGTTTTTGGCGATGAATCGCTTTTTGCCAGAACAATGAGTTTCTTCGGCATGAGCCGGGCGGAAGAAAAAAAGACCGTTGATGTCGTTGTTTTCGGTCTGCGAGGCAAAAACGACGTGAACGGCGGCCTTTTGACCGATACCATTATGCTTCTCAGATACGATAAAGAAAAAAAACGCGGCGCGCTTATTTCTATCCCCCGCGACCTTTATGTTGAAATGCCCGGTTTCGGAAAAAAGGAAAAAATAAATTTCGCTTATGAATTGGGCGAGAAGCGGGGGAAAGGCGAAGGGTTAAAGTACGCGAAGGAGGTCGTCGGAGATATTTGCGGCCTGAATGCCGATTACGCCATCGCGGTTGATTTCGCGGCTTTTGAAAAAGTCATTGATCAATTGGGCGGGATTGACATTACGCTTGAGAAAAATTTCTCCGAACCGAACCAATGGGGCGGAATGATTTTTTATTTGCCGAAAGGCAACAATCATTTAAGCGGCGAAAAAGCGCTTTATTACGTTCGGTCAAGATTTTCTACGAACGATTTTGACAGGGCGCGCCGCCAGCAGGACGTTTTGACGGCGGTCAAAGACAAGGCGTTGACTCTCGGAATTTTGAGCAACCCTTTCAGGGTATACGGTATGGCGAAAACATTGGCGGAACACGTTCAAACGGATTTCGGCATCAATGAAATGATTGACATGATAACGATAGTCAAAGAAACGCGCGGAAGCGTTCCGATTAGGAAAGTTTTCGATATCTCAAAAGACGGCTTGCTTGACTCCTCCTACGTAAACGGCAGTTACATACTCTTGCCGAAAAACAACGATTTTGATTCGCTGAAAAACGCCTGTCAAAATGTTTTTGAGAATTAATATGCCCAAACCGAAGTTATCAATTATCATCACTCATCATAAAACGCCGGCTTTGTTGAAGCTGTGCGTTAAATCAATCATTCGGACTTTGAAAGACGAAGGTTACGAAATCATCGTCGTTGACAGCGAGTCCGAAACGGAAACCGAAGAAATGATTTCGGAAAATTTTCCCGCGGTCGTTTTCATCCCTTTTGAGCAAAACGTCGGCTACGCGAAATTGGTCAACGCCGGCATCCGCGAATCGCGCGGCGATTTTTTGCTCGTTTTAAATTCGGACATCGTGATTTTGGAAAATTCCGTTGAGCGGCTTTTGGAATCAATGCGAAGCAATCCGGAGATCGGCGTTTCGGGGCCGCGCCTTTTGAACGTGAATGGTTCGCCCCAGGATTCCTGCTTTCGTTTCTATACGCCCAAAACCATCGTCTTCCGCCGGACGTTTTTGAGGCGCTTCGGCTTCGCCCGGAAAGCGCTCGAAATATTCGTGATGAAGGATTTAATCGCTGACGACAGGCCGATTGAAGCCGATTGGCTCATGGGTTCGGCGATGCTGATAAGGCGCTCGGCTCTGAAAAAAGTCGGGCCGTTGGATGAAAAATTTTTCATGTATTTTGAAGATGTTGACTGGTGCCGCCGGTTCTGGGAAAATGGATATAAGGTCGTCTATTTCCCGCAAAGTAAGATGGTCCATTACCATCAGAAAGCCAGCCGGAAAAAAGGAGGCATTCTGGACGTTTTTATCAACAAATTCACCAGAACCCACATTCGCAGTGCTTTCCTGTATTTTTCAAAACACGGCTGGCGGCAGTATTCGCATTAAGGCAGCCCAAATTCATGTTTTCTCCAAAAAAATACATTCTCCTGGCGGTTTTGCTTGTCGCGATTTTCGGGCTCGGAGTCGTCATCGGCCAGCTCGGTATTTTGCCGTTCAAAATTATTCCGGTTGGGATTCCGGGCGTCCGATTCCAAGAAGAGCCGCCGGAAACGTTTCAAATCATAAATAAGGAATCGGGAAAACCGAAAGAAATCGACTTCAGCCGTTTTTGGGATGTTTGGCAAAAAGTCGGGGAAACTTACGCGACAAGAAAACACCTTGATTCCCAAAAGATGGTTTACGGAGCGATCGCCGGGATGGTAAAATCATTAGGCGATCCTTATACCGTCTTTTTTGAACCGCAGGAGGCTAAGAGATTTGAAGATGACAGTAAAGGAAGTTTTGAAGGAATCGGAGCCGAAATCGGAATCAAAAAAGGCGTTTTAACCGTAATTGCCCCGCTGGAAGAAACGCCGGCCAAAAAAGCCGGATTGATGGCCGGGGACAAGATTTTGAAAATTGACGACACGATAACGGCGGATTTGACGATTGAAGAGGCTGTCCGTTTGATTCGCGGAACAAAGGGAACCGAGGTTGTTTTAACGGTCAGCCGGGACGCTTGGACTGAGACGAAGGAAATAAAAATCGCCAGAGACGTGATAAAGGTTCCCATTCTGAAACTTGAGTTTAAGGGCGACTTAGCTTATTTGCGGCTGTATCAATTCACCGAAAATTCATCGGAAGAATTTACCAAAGCGGCCGGGACGATTTTGGCGTCGCCGGCGAAAGGAATCGTTTTGGACCTGCGCAATAATCCGGGCGGTTATTTGGACAAAGCGGTTGACATCGCCGGCTGGTTTTTGGCTCAAGGCCAAGTCGTGGCGATGGAGGACTTCGGCAACGGGCAGAAAGAAACTTTTTATTCGGCCGGCCCGGCCAAGTTGGCCGAATATAAAACCGTGATTTTGGTTAACCAGGGATCGGCTTCGGCTTCGGAGATTCTAGCCGGTGCTTTAAAAGAAAACCGCGGCTTAAAATTGATCGGAGAAAAGACATACGGCAAGGGATCGGTTCAGCAATTGTTCGATTTCAACGATGGTTCTTCTTTAAAGGTGACGGTGGCCAAGTGGCTGACGCCCAACGGCAGGTCAATCAGCGACGAAGGGCTTGAGGCGGACGTTAAAGTTGAGCTGAAAGCCGAAGATTTGGAAAAAAATCTTGACCCGCAATTGGATAAAGCGATTGAATTATTAAAAGAACAAATAACCAATAATAAATAGCCAATAACAAAAATGAAGAAGAGAATTACAATTATTATTTACGGCCTCGTTCAGGGAGTTTTTTTCAGAGTTGAGGCCAAAGAAAAAGCCAAGCTCCTCGGTTTGGTCGGCTGGTCCGGGAACGAGGACGGCAACGTAAAAATCGTGGCCGAAGGGGAGGAGGGCGCGCTGAATCAGCTTTTGGAATGGTGCAGAAAAGGACCGTCCGGCGCGCGGATTGACAAGGTCGAGGTGAATTGGCAGGAAGCAACGCAAGAATTTGAAAGATTCCGCATAGTTTAATGACAAAACCATAGATATGAAAGTTATATTGTTAAAAGACATATCCGGCGTTGGAAAAGCCGGCGACGTTAAAGATGTGAACGACGGTTACGCCCGAAATTTTCTTTTGCCGAACGCCTTGGCTAAAATTGCCGCGTCTCAAGCGGTGCGCGAAATGGAAAATCAGAAAGAGGCAAAAATAAAAAAAACCGAAGCGGAATTGAAAACCGCTCAGGAATTGGCCGGCAAATTTGACGGAGTTGAAATTAAATTGTCCGCGAAAGCGGGGGATGGCAATCAAATTTTCGGCTCAATCAACGCGCAAAAAATCGCCGACACACTAAACAAGAAAGGGCATAAGGCGCAAAAAAGCCAGATCAAGCTGTTCAGTCCGATCAAAACGCTCGGCGAACATGACGTAACCGTTGAATTCGGCCACGGCCTTGAAGCGAAAATTAAAGTAATCGTTGAAAAAGAACCCCGCCCATGAAAAAGGGCGGGGTTTGTGCTTATTGCCGTCTTTTTGTTACTTCACTGTTTCTCTATCACGTTTACAACCTTCACGAGGCGTCTGGAGCCGTCAAAGGATTTATGCGTTTTGGTGGCGAATTTCACGAGCCCGCTTTTAACGGCGTATAAAGTGTCGTCGCCGCCTCGCCGGACGTTTTTGCCGGGATAAAATTTTGTTCCTCTTTGGCGAATCAAAATACTGCCGGGCTGAGCCGGTTGTCCGTCAAATAATTTCACTCCAAGTCGTTTTGATTCCGATTCGCGGCCTAAACGAGTCGAGCCGCCTGCTTTAGTATGCGCCATAATGTTACGAAATTACGAATTTATACGAATATACGAATTATGATACCAGAGCATTTCCAAAAGGTCAAGAATTTCGCGGTTGAATATCAGGATCGGATAGTCCTGATAATTGGCATTGTTTTAATCGCCCTTATCAGCTTTGGATTGGGGTTGCTTTATAATCGCGAGATTTCAAAAGAACCGATTATAATTGAAGAACCGGCGCAGTATCGGACAGCTGAATCGCGGGAGACGAAATCAAGCGGCGCCGCCGAACCTTCGGCCGTCGCTTCTCAAGAACAGATCAATCAATCGCAAGGCGAGGTCGTCGTCGCTTCGCGCAACGGAACAAAATATCATCTGCCGTCCTGTTCCGGCGCCAAGCAAATCAAACCGGAAAATAAGATCACTTTTTCATCCTCCAAGGAAGCCGAAGCGGCCGGCTACGAACCGGCAAGCAATTGTCCCGGACTTAAAGCTCCCTGAACTCGCAGATTTCTTTGAAATCGCAATAACGGCATTTAAAAGGGTCGGGCGCGGGGGCGAAGCCGCCCTTTTTTATTTGCCCGATTTGTTCAAGTATTTCTTCTTCCAGTTTTTGAAAATCTTTTTCATTTCCCGTGAAAGAAATTTTTGAAGCGTTTTCCAGATAATAATAAGTGAGCTTGCTCACGGGTTTTTTAAGGATTTCCTGTGCCGCTTTTTGGTAAAGCAGCAGTTGATTTTTATCAATGCCTTTTTTCGCGTCGGCCGGTTTTCCGGTTTTATAATCAATTATCTCAAACGAACCGTCAGGCAAAACGTCAATCCGGTCAATTTTTCCGGTAATCGGATAAATTTCGCCGGAATCGGGATCGGAAATTTTCCATTTAAAACCCCGTTCAATGTATCTGACTCGCGGCCAGTTTTCTTTGTCCGCTTCATAAAATTCTTTGAGCATTTTTTTGCCGTTTTCTTTGTATTCGTTTTGCCGCTCTTTGCTTTCGTACCACTCGTCAATCCAGGATTGTTCGTAGAATTTCAGCAATTCGTCCAAAGAGGGGGTCGCGGCCGGATTGCTTTTTTGGGAGCCGTTGAAAAGTTCGGTCTGCGTTTTGTTTGCTTGTTCCAAAATCAGCTGAAAGAATTTTTGCAAAGCGGCGTGCACTGATTTGCCGAAACTGAATGAAGCTCTGCCTTTTACCGGTATTTTCAAGACGTGCGCGAAACGGTATTGCCACGGGCACGTCTCAAGCGCCTTGAACTGACTGAAGCTGAATTCCGAAGGAATGACAAATGGTTGTTTTTCCGCCTTTTCGCGCGCCGGCGGTTTTTCTTTCATTCGCTCTTCAAACGCTTCCCGCGCGCCTTTTTTCTTTTCCGCGGACGGCTCTTCCTTTACAAATCCGATTTCGCTCAAAAAGCGCGAGGGTTTCTTTTTCCGCGCGCCGCCGTAGTCCTCGGCGGAGGTCAGGAAAAGGCCTTTTTTCGCCCGGGTGCAGGCGACATAAAAAAGCCGGCGTTCTTCCTCAAGATGGATGTCGCCTTCGGGAATGATTTCTTTGATAAGGGGCTTCGGCAATTCTATCTGTTCTTTTCTTTCTATAGTCGGGAATCTTCGGTCAACCAGATTGACGACAAAAATATAAGAAAATTCGAGTCCTTTCGCGCCGTGAACCGTTAGCACTTTAACGGTCTCGGGTCCGGCTTCAATATCGGTTTCAAGCCCGCCTTCGTCGCCGGCCTCAATAATTAAATCCATTCTTTTAATAAAAGTTCTCAAAGATTTATCCGGGCTTTGGCGTTCAAAATGCTCTATTTTTTTGTAAAATTGATTGAGATAATTCAAAGCGTCGGCCTGCGATTTTTCGGATATCGCGCGGATGACGTGTTTCAGATAACCCAGGTCCTCCAAAAACGCGTAAACCACCACGCCGACGTTTTTTTCTTTGGCGATAATCGAGTGTTTGTCCACACGGTCGAGAAGGAATTCGATTTTTTCCAGAAGCTCGGACCGCGTTTTCGCGTCCCCGGCAGTCTTTTTAAGCGTTTCATACAGCGACCACGACTTCACGCGGCTAAGATGCGTCATTTCAACGATCTCGCCCGGAGAAAAATTCAGGCAGGGGAGGTTCAAAACGCGGTATAAACTCGCGCTTTCATGATAATTATCAAGCAGCCGCAGATAAGCTAGGATGTCCAGAACAATCGGCTTGGCGTAAAGGCCTCGCGAGGCGATGAATTGATATGGGACTCCGCGGCGTTCAAGTTCCGCCAGAAACGGCTCGGCGGAATTATTCGCCCGGACCAAGATTGCAAAGTCATCCCATGTCAGCCGTTTTTTCTCCTGAAGTTCAATGATTTTTTCAACGACGTTTCTTGCCTCTTCGATGTCGGTTTTCGCGGCGACATGTTCAATGACCGCCGGTTCGGAATGGGGCGCGATTAGACGCTTGCTGAGTTTTGTTTTTAACGGCGAGCCGGTCGAACCGTGAGCAAGCTGATATTCCAGGCGGTTCGGATCATTGAGCCGGATGAATTTATAGGTCAGGTCAAGCAGATTCTGCGGCGAACGATAGTTGTTCACGAGCATTATTTCTTTTGCCTGAGGGTAATCCTTTTTAAATTCAAGCACGTTGCTTACCGACGCGCCACGGAATTTATAAATACTCTGGTCGTCGTCCGCCACGACCATCACATTATTTTTCGGCGCCGCGAGCAATTTAATCAATTCATACTGCGCCCAGTTGGTATCCTGAAATTCGTCCACCAAAATGTATTTATACCGTCGGCGATGGTATTCCAGAATTTTCGGCCGTTGGCGAAAGAGCCGCAAAGCATAATTGATTAAATCGCCGAAATCAAGAGAATTATTATCCAGCAATAATTTTTGATATACATGATAGGCGCCCGCGACTTCCTCAAGCCGTTTTACCTCGTTTTCAACGTCTCCGTCTTCCGGACTCGCGTCTTTGTTCAATTTCAATTCTTGAACGTATTTTAAATAATCCTCCGGCCAGACCTCTTCATCCTTTGCCCGGCCAAAATGCTTGATCAGCGCGTGAATGAATTTGGTCGGGTTGCCGAGCGGCCTGTAATAATCAAGATTGAATTTATCAAGATTTTCTCTGACCAGAAGCCATCCGTCCGTTCCGCTGAGCACCTTAAAATCGGTTGAAAGCCCGATCTCAATCCCATGCTCGCGTAAAATCTTGTCGCAGAAGGCGTGAAAAGTGGAAATTTCAAGATTTAAATAAGAGTAGGGAAGCAGACGGTCCACCCGTTCTTCCATTTCCTGCGCCGCCTTGTCCGTAAATGTCACGGCCAAAATCTCCTCGGGTTTCGCCTTTCCGGTCTCAATCAGCCAGCCGATTCTTTTCGTTATCACCGTAGTTTTTCCGGTTCCGGCTCCGGCCACTATCAGCGCCGGCCCTTCTTCCAGCGTCACCGCTTCTTTTTGTTCATTGTTCAGATCTTTCAGCAATTCTTCGTTCATACTTGAGATTTTAAAGGAAATTTGAATGTCTGTAAATGGCGCGAAATTTGACCAAAACATTAAAATGTGTTTGTATTTGACATAAGGACATTAACAAATAAGCGAAAAAGGAGAGTTTGATGAAAAAATTTGTCGCGGCTATAATCATTTTATTGATTTTTTCGGGCGTCGTGCCTTACGCGCGAGCGGGTCTGCCAGCGCAGGCGACTGAGCAGGAAGGACGGGTAAGCGAAAAGAACGATGAAGAAATTCTTAAGGAAACCGTTTTGTTGTCGCGGACGGTGAAGGAGTTTGAAAAAACGCTCGGAATAGAGCCGGGCGAGGCGCTTTCTCAAAGCACTCTTGAAAAACCGGCTTCTTCCTTAACCTGGATTTGGACACAGGAAACCGGCGCGACCGCTTTAACCAAACCATTTCAGGCGGTTGTATATATTAAATTTTCTGTTCCCAAAGAGCGGGTGCCGATAGATTGGATAAACATCGGCTCCGGTGCTTCTCTCAGTTATTACTTCAGGCAGGAAAACATATTTTCTCATCCGGCCGCGGTAATCACGATCGATTTCGCAAAAATGCCGCTCAGTCAAAAAGTTGACATAATTATTCATGAGGATTTGCATCTGAACGATTTTGCCGGCGCCGGTCAGGACGCTCTGGTTACGCCTCTTGCCGACATCGCCGCCGTTAAATACTTTGAAGCGGCGGGGGATGTTCAAAATATTAAAGAGGCGCATACAATGATCGCGCGGCGTCAAGGCGTTTCAAAGGAATTGACGGCTCTCGCGAAAGAGGTTGAAAAAATTTTCAGCGACCCGAATTTGTCGGATGACGAGAAGCGGCAAAAAGCATTGGACTTAATCTTTACATATCCTGAATACGCGGCGATGTTTAAATATCAGACGCAAGATCAATCGGCGCAAGACGCGCTTGAAGCGAAAATCAGCCACGACTTGGGATATTACGGCTGTTACGATTGGGTTTTGCGGCATTATGAAGAAACAGGGGACTTTAAAGTTCTTTTTGAAGAAATCAAAAAAATACCGGCGATGAATTTAACCGAACTCCTTGAGTGGTGTTCAAACGAACCCGCGAACGCGAAAAAAAACGTCCTGTAATATGGGACGTTTTCTTTTTTTTGTTTTTATGTTAAAGTGCTATCCATATGCAGAGAACAAAAATCGTGGCCACTATCGGCCCGGCTTCGGACAAAAAAGAAATAATGCGGTCGCTTTTGAAATCCGGATGCGACGTTTTTCGCCTGAATTTTTCGCACGGCAATTATAAGGAATTCTCGAGGATTATTAAGGATATCCGTTCTCTGGAAAAAGAATTCGCAAAACCAATCGCCATCTTGCAGGACTTGCAAGGCCCGAAAATTCGCGTCGGCGAAATAGAAGGAACAATTTTTTTGAAAAAAGATCAGTTGGTGAAAATTGCCGAAACGCAAGAAGATGCCGCGACCATACCGATGGCAAAATCTCTTATTAAAAATCTCCGGGAAGGCAACGAAGTTTTGATTACCGACGGCACAATACGGCTGAAAGTTATGAAAATCAAAAAGGATTCGGCCGGAACGAGCGTTATTTGCCGTGTTTTGGCGCCCGGCGCCGTGACTTCCCACAAAGGAGTCAATTTGCCCGGAGTGAAAATAGAAGCACGGGCCCTGACCGAAAAAGACAAAAAGGACCTGCGATTCGGTTTGGGCAACGGAGTTGATTTCGTCGCTCTTTCTTTTGTCAAGAAAGCCGGTGATTTGCTGGCCGTGCGAGCGATAATGGAAAAAAGAAAAACAAAAACGAAATTAATCGCCAAGATAGAAACTCTGGAGGCGGTTGAGAATTTGGACGAAATCATTGACGCTTCGGACGCGGTAATGGTCGCCCGCGGCGATTTGGGGATTGAGATTTCTTTGGAAAAAATATCGGGAGTACAGAAAGAAATCATCAAAAAATGCAACGCCAAAGCGAAACCGGTCATCACCGCCACACAGATGCTCGGTTCAATGGTTAAAAATTCTGTGCCGACCCGAGCCGAGGTGAGCGACGTGGCGAACGCCGTGCTTGACGGCACCGATGCCGTGATGCTCTCCGAAGAAACGGCAATCGGCGACTATCCCGCTGAGACCGTCAGAATGATGAATAAAATCATCGGGGAAATCGAGAAAAGTTTTCCTTTCGGCAGACTATTGCCGAACAAAGAAGAGTTTGCCATCGCCGACCGTGTCGCTCTTTCCATCGGTGACGGCATTAATCAAATTGTTAAAGATCTCGATGTAAAGGCGCTTATCGCCTTTACCGAATCCGGCGGAACCGGCCGGATAATTTCCGCTTTTAGGCCTGCTCAGCCGATATTGACCGTTTCGCCTTACGTTGAGGTTTTAAGGCAATTATCTTTGAGCTGGGGCGTAGTACCAATAAAAGCCATCGCTTTAAAAACAGTTGATCAGATGATCCACCAGGCGAAAGATATTGCCTTGAAATCCAAAATTGCCAAAAAGGGCGAGAAAATAATTATCTCGGCCGGTATTCCTTTCGGCCGCTCCGGCAGCACGAATTTAATCTTGGTGCAGGCGGTTTAGCACAATTTTTGACGTCTTGCTTCTGACAGAGTAAAATGAAATATATGATTAAATTCACCCCCGTTTTTAAAATAGATGATTTGCCTCCGGGTAAACGCCGGAAAGTCGACATCGGAGACGAAGAAATTTTAATCGCGAACGTAAAAGGCGAGATTTACGCCGTGAGCGACCGTTGCGGCCACATGGGAGTTTCGCTCTCGGTCGGAGAATTCGTGAATTCCGAAATTGAATGTCCTCTACACGGCACTATTTTTGATATGCAGACGGGAAAAGTGGTAACCGAGGAATCGCGGAAAAATTATTTGCGGAAATTCAGAAAAGACATTAATGAACTATTGTCGGTACTGGGCGTTCCGCCGGTTAAAACTAAAGCGCTTAAAACCTATCCGGTTGAAGTTAAAGACGGCGTTGTCAGCGTCGGGATTGAAGAAGGGGACAAATGTGAGAAGTGTGATTGCCTGCCTGCGCAGGCAGGCGGCAAATAAACAAAGAGAACATTAAAATACCGCTCCGTTTAAAAAACGGGGCGGTATTTTGTTTGTTCAGAGCCGCGGGCTTATAATTCTCCCGCGTCGGCGTCAATTTGTTTGAATTCCTGCTCCAAATCGCCGAGGTCAACGGTTTCCAGGTCTTGCTGAATGGATGTGGTTGTATCCTCCTCGGGCGCGACAGCGGGCGGGGCAGGCGGCGGCGCCGGGGCTTCTACTTCCGGAGCGGCGGCCGGCGGAACTAGCGCTTCCGGAGCCGGAGCTTGGGCAAATTGCCACCAAATCAGCGCGGCGATCACCGCGACACCTATAACAGCGGCTACTATAATCCAGATTGTTTTGCCGGCGGTTTGTGGTGTTTGTAATTCCGGCATTTGTTGGTTTTCCATAATATTGCGAGCGCGCGATTATTCCGTCGCGCTTGGTTCAACTTTTAATTCGTCGACCTGCGGGATTTGGGCGAGAGTCGTCGCCGCCTTTTTTACCGCATCGTGAGCGGTTTTAACCGCCTTTCTGGTTTCTGATAAATCATTATGAAGCGTTTGGCGCGCGTCTCCGACAACTTTCCGTAAACCGGCTTCGTCGGTTACGGCAATCGTGTAGGATTTGCCGGCTTGAACCGAGATTGCGGCGCGGCTCGCGGTAATGGCTTCATTTGCCGCGCTTATTGCCGTTCTGACCGAAGATATGTCACGGCCGTTCGCCTCGGCCTTGTCGGTTCTTGTGCCGACTCTTCCAAGCGCCGTATCCAATTTATCAAGAACCTGGACCAAATGATTCGTCTGCCGTTCGTTGAGTTCGTTGAGCTGTTGGGCAACCCGCTCAACAATTTGTTTTTTCCGCTCGTCTTTAATTGCCGCGAGTTTTTCTTTCAGTTGTTCGCGTTCGGTTTGAACGCGTGTTCGCAACTCCGAGCGATTTTGTTCAACCGTCGCTTTGAATTCCTCTCGCTTTGTTTGATTGGCGGCCTTAAGTTGTTCAAGCCGCTGTTTAAACTCCTGAACCTCGGCCTGTCTGAACTGCTTGAACTCCTGCCTGGTTTCGCGGAGCTGTTCGCCGACTTGCGCCCGAGCCGCGCCGGCATAAAGGGCCGCGAGAACAAACAATAACGCGAAAGACAAAATATATTTTCGCATATGTTTTTTAATTATATTAATAAAAAAGCTTCTGACCTTTATGCTATAAGTATAACATAAATTTCTTTATATCAACAATAATGCGGCTATTTGACAAGAAATTGGAATTATAATATAATATTGTCTGTACTTTAAAAAGGGATAAAAAAAATGGTGCGACAAAATCCAATAATTAGAGTGTTGGGCCTTCTTAAGACCAGAAAAAAAGCGGTCTTATTTTTGTTTCTTCTTGTTTTTTTCTCGCTCATTCTTGACCTTAGCGTTCCTTTTATCACGCAAAATCTGATTGACCGGTTTATGGCCTTTTTCAAAAACGGCGGCGCGGCGCCAGTGAACATTCTTGTTTTTTCCGCGGTCGGGATACTCGCCGTCACGGTTTTCAGCAGGTTCCTCAGATCAACTTATGATTATCGCCTTTTTATGGAGGTAACGCAACGCGAAGACGAGCTAAGGAGGGCGGTACTTGAGAAGTATTATAAGTTGCATGTTATGTTCCATCACGGCGCTTCAAGCGGTCAGATTATCGGAAGGATTGAGCGGGGAGCGAGCGCGATTTACACCATTCTTCACGACATTCTCGGTCAAAATTTCGTTCCGCCGGTTATTATTTTCGTCGGAGTAGCCGCGACCCTGATTTATAAAGACCCGCTCATAGCGCTTACGGTCTTTTGGCCCCTGCCGGTCTATATCGCGAGTATTCAGCGCACAATGAACAGAATCTATGAAATTGAACGGAAAGTGAACGAAGAATTTGAGGCGGTGTCCAAGGAGTCGTATGATATCGCGGCAAACATTTTGACGGTCAAAAAATTCTTTCAGGAAAAACCGGAACTGGACAATCAGATGAAGCTTCTGCGAAAGGCCCGCGTGACGCAATACAGCGCGGAGCGTCTCTGGAAAATTATGGAGAATCTTCAGACCTTTCTCGCGACCGCCGGCAGAATTGGAGTCATTATTGTCGGCGGCATGTTCGTGATAAACGGCAGAAGCACTCTTGGAGAATTCGTGCTTTACATCGCGTTGAATAACATGGTTTACGTCCCGACGGCGAATCTCGCCAACATTCTTCCGCGGCTTCGGAGAAATCTCCCGCGGGTGGAACGGCTCTTCGCGCTTCTTGACGAACCGGTGCTTGTAAGCGATAAACCCGGCGCCGTTCCTTTGCCCTATCACGGCCAAAAAATTGAGTTTAAGCAAGTGACTTTTTGCTATGGAAAAGAAAACCGGCCAGCCTTAAAGGACGTGAGCGTCGCGATTAAAGCGGGAGAGCGCGTGGCGCTTGTTGGAAGAAGCGGAAGCGGCAAGACGACTTTCGTCAATTTGCTCCTTCGTTCTTTTGACCCTGAAAAAGGATCGGTTCTTATTGACGGCCATAATTTGCGCGACGTGACCCGCGAGAGTTTGCTGAACCAAACCGCGGTCGTGCCGCAGGAAGTTGATCTTTTTTCCCGCACAATATTTGAAAACATTGCTTACGGAAAACCGGAAGCGAATAAGGAAGAGGTGATGCTGGCCGCGAAAACCGCCCTCGCGCACGATTTTATCACGCACGCCGAGCGGGGATACGACACTTTGGTCGGGGAGCGGGGAATTAAGCTCTCGGGAGGAGAGCGGCAAAGAATCGGGATCGCCCGTGCCGTTCTTCGCGACCCAAGAATTCTCATTCTTGACGAAGCGACCAGCCATCTTGACACCGAGAGCGAGAAGTTAATCGCGAAGGCGACCGATACGCTGATTCAGAGCCGGACGACCTTCATTATCGCTCATCGCCTTTCAACGGTTCTCGGCGCCGACAGAATTCTCGTGTTTAATAACGGAGAAATAGAGGCGGAAGGAAAGCATGAGGAACTGCTTGAGAAATGCCCCACATATCGCAAATTATATTCATTGCAATTCAGCAAGGAGTGAATAATTTAAAAATATCGCCGTCGCGCCAAACGCGGCGGTGTTTTATATTTCGGAGTATTTGTTTATAATATAGCAAGACACAATTATGAGAATAATCGCACATTTAGACATGGACGCTTTTTTCGCGGCGATTGAAGAGCGGGACAACCCTCAATTCAAGGGACTGCCGATTGTCGTCGGCGCCGATCCAAAAGGCGGCCGGGGCAGGGGAATTGTTTCAACCGCGAACTACAAAGCCCGCGAATACGGCATCCGCTCGGCCTTGCCGATTTCCAAAGCGTGGCTGTTTTCGGAAGAAGCCGCCCGTAAAGGCAAACCGAGAGCCGCGTTTTTGCCGGTTGATTTTGACAAATACAGCCGGGTTTCCGAAGAAATCATGGCAATTATTCACGGATATAGTTCAGTTGTTGAAGAGGCGAGTATTGATGAAGCGTATTTGGATTTAAGCTTAGCCGACTCTTATGAACGGGCAAAAGAAGTTTGCGAAAAAATTAAAAAAGAAATCAAAGAAAAAGAACGCATTACCGCCTCCATTGGCATCGGACCCAATAAGTTGATTGCTAAAATCGCCTCGGACAGTCAAAAACCGGATGGCCTAACTATTATCGGTTCTGATGATGAAACAACTTGCCGTGAGCTTGTTGAACGGTTTTTGGAGCCGCTTTCAATTCGGAAAATTCCCGGCATCGGCCCAAAAACCGAGGCGAGATTCCACGCCTTGGAAATCAAAACCGTCAAAGATCTGAAGAAGTTTTCGCGGAAACAGCTGGAAGAAATGCTCGGCAAATGGGGGATTGAACTTTACGAAAAAGTTCGGGGCCGCGACGAATCGCCCCTTCAGGAGGTCTGGATTCCAAAATCAATAGGAGAGCAGGAGACCTTTGAGAAAGACACCCTGAACGCCGACTTCATCTTCAGTCGCCTCAAAGTCATCTGCCAGAACGTCTTCCGCCGTTTTTCCGAAAGCGGCTTTCAGAGTTTTCGCACCATAACCCTTACCGTCCGCTTTGCCGACTTTCAGACATTCACCCGCTCTCAAACCCTGTCCGCGCCGACAAATACAGCCCAAATTCTCCAATTTGAATCCATGAAACTCTTGACGCCGTTTTTAGATAAACGCGAAAACCCCAAAAACAAACCCATCCGGCTCATCGGCATCAGAGTGGAGAAGTTGGTGGGGTAAACAGACACCTTTTATTTTTAAAACGTTTTATGCTACACTTTTTGTATGAACTGTCGATTTTGCAAAAGTGAAATTAATGATGAAGCCAAGAAATGCCCGTATTGCCATGAATGGATAATTCGTCAGTTTTGGCAACATTCAAAATTTTGGTATAATTTTGCCTTTCTTTTTTTAGTTTTATTACCCTTTATATTTATTGGATTTTTGATCTTGTTAGGATTTGTATTGTATAATTTGGGTCATTATTTTCCACCCCCGGTTTTTAAATTTTAAAAGATGATTTTTTAAGTTATCATCCAAATATGCTGCAGATTGATTCTTGGCAACTTATAAAAGGAATTTTTTGGGCGTGGACTCAAGTATGGTATATATGGGTGTTTGCGGCTTTTATTATCGCCGTTCGGATTTTGTTTGATTGGATATTGCCAGTTTTAATGAAGAGATGGCGGAAAAAACGAAAAAAAATTCACTAGCGAATATGATGAAACTCAAAGGCAAAAAAATCACGATTTTTGCGGAGAGATTATTGATGCACTCTCCTAATCTATGAAGAAAACTGTTTATATAATTTTATTTGTTCTCTTGGGAATTGAAGCACAATTTTTAGTTCATGCGTTTGTTGAAATTTGGTATATCAACTTGCTTTTACGCGATTTTTCAATATACGGCCTTGGTTTCACATGGCGCCAGTGGTTTCTTATCCACCATGTTGCCTCGGTAATACTTTTAATTGCCGGCACTGCGCTTGGTTTTTGGCAGGGAAAATATTGGTGGCGGAGAATTTATGAAAAAAATAATTTGAAAAGGTGAAAAATTTTCTGCTGGAGAATAGAGTGATATAAGTCAATTGAGAATGAAGAATTTTAGAAAAGCGAAAGAATTTTTTTGGACCAATCACGCGCAAAGAAAGATGAGATTTTACCGGTTATCGGAGAGTCGGGTCAAGAGAGTGATGCATACGCCCAAACGCGTGGAGCAGGGGATCGCGCCCGATACCGCGGCAATGATGCAGAGAGCTGGCACTTCAAAGCATCCCTATGAAATTTGGGTGATGGTTCAGGATACGGACAAGCGCCGGAAAATTATCAGCGCCTGGAGATATCCGGGAACAACCAAGCCCGGAGAAGCGTTGCCCGAAGAGATTTTAAGAGAGATGGAGCTGAGCATAAAGCAGTGATGAAAAAAGACAAATTTATTAAAGAAATTGGCTGGGTTTTGAAGGAAAAGTACGGCTTCGCGCGTTTAGCCGAGTTTGAGCGCGATATTCAGCGTCTTCAAAAAGGGGAGCCGGTGGCTTACGTCATCGGTTTTGTTGATTTTTTGGGCTGCAAGATAGACCTGTCCTTTCGGCCGCTTATTCCGAGACCCGAGACCGAGTTTTGGACGGAAAAGGCTATAGAGGATATCGAAAAATCAGGCCGGAAAAAAGTTCGGTGTCTTGATATTTTCGCCGGCTCCGGATGTATCGGCGTCGCTGTTTTAAAGCACGCACCGGTCGCGGTTGTTGATTTCGCGGAAAAGGAGAAAAAGTTTCTTGAGCAGATAAAATTAAACGCGCGTTTAAATAATTTGTCTCCGAAAAGACGCAAATTTATTCAATCCGACATTTTTTCAAACATTAGCGGCATCTATGATTATATCTTTGCTAATCCGCCGTACGTGGCAAAAAGAAAAAACGCGGTAGTCCAAAAATCGGTTTTGGAATGGGAGCCGGCCGGCGCGATTTTCGGAGGGCGGAACGGCTTGTTTTATATCAATAAATTTTTGAAACAGGCGCGGGGCCATTTAAAGCCGGAAGGAAAAATTTACATGGAATTTGATTCGCGCCAAAAGAATGAAATTGCCGGAATTTTAAAGCGCCTCGGCTACGGAAATGTTAATTTTTATAAAGATCAGTATGGCAGATGGCGGTACTTGACGGCGGGAAAACAGCCGCTCGTTTAATTTTGACAAGGCGGGATTTTTATTTTAGTATTTCATTACAGAACCGAACATTAAAAATTTGACGAAAGGGGAACCGACCTTGGCCATCATATTGTTTTTCGTCGCTTTTGCCCAGCAATTTCTGGTCGCTTTAAACATTAGAAACATCTCAACAGGACGAATTCGCGCCGCCGCCATGACTTCGTTTCTTATCGCGATAACATGGGGAATGGCCGTCGTGATTATCGCCTCAAATGCCAGAACTTTTCTCAGCCTAATCTTTTACGGATTTGGCGCCTCCGCTGGAGTGATAACCAGCATTTTATTTGACAGATACATCCATCCAAAGAAAGAGGAGCGGTAATGAAAATTGTACTGATTGCCGGACCATATTATTCCGGAGGCGATCCTGAAAAGATTGAATATAATATCCGGCACGCGGAAAAATACGCCATCGCGCTGGCAAACAGAAATATCGGATTTTTTTGCCCGCATCTCCACACAAGTCATTTTGAAGCAAAAGCAAACGCATCGGAAGAATTTTACAAAGAACTTGATATGGTGATTTACGACAGGGCGTGCGACGGGGTGGTTTTGATTCCGGGGTGGGAGGACTCGTCGGGAGCGCGCAACGAAGAACGGCGGGCAACGGAGCGCGGCATTCCAAAATTTTTTCCGAAATCGCCGGACGATGAAGAATGTCTTGCGGAAATTGAACATTGGGCTAAAAAGTAAAATATAAAAAAAGCCGAGAGATTACGCATCCCTTAGCGGGGAATAAAGCTAAAACTCGGCTTTTTGTTTATTATCACACGTCGCACAATATATGTTTTACGACGTATAAATAACCGCAAATAATAAAAGGGCTTTTAAGGAGCCCTTTTTGTATTTTTTTGTTCGGTTTGGGACTGAAGTTTAATTTTTTCTAAAGTGCAGAGGCGCGTACGGTTGTTCCGCTTCTCCGACATATTCGGCGCGGGGCCTCATGATTTTATTTTTGTCGTCGCGGCATTGTTCCAGAACGTGGGCCGACCACCCCGCCGCCCGGCTTATCGCGAACATCGGCGTGAAAAGCTCGGTTGGAATTTCAAGGCACCGGTAAACGCAGGCGGAATAAAAATCAACGTTCGGCCTGAGCCCTTTCTGCTCGTAGACCATCTCTTCGGCCGTTTCAAACATCTTGTAAAAATCCATTTTGCCGGTTTTTTCAGCCAATTCTCTTGCCCGGTCTTTGAGAATCAGCGCTCTCGGATCGGTTGTCCGCTGATAAACTCTGTGGCCGAAGCCCGGAATTTTCTTTTTTTGCATCAAAATTTTAACAATGATTTGCGCGATTCCGGTTTCGTCTTCAGCCGCCTGCATCATCAGAGCCACCTGTTCGTTGGCTCCGCCGTGGCGCGGGCCGCTCAAAGCGCCTATCGCGGCCGTCATTGCCGCGTACATATCCGCGTCGGTTGAGGTCACGACTCTCGCGGCGAACGTTGAAGCGTTCAGCTCGTGTTCCGCGTGCAAGATCAGGCACTCGTCGAATATTTTTCGTTCGTAATCGCTCGGCTTGCGGCCTTTCAACATCGTAAAAAGCGCTTCGGCGTGCGAGACGTTCGGGCCCGGCCGAATCATTTCAACGCCTTTCTTACGATTGTAAAATTGCGCGACTATTACCGGAAGCTGGCCGATCAGCCGCATGGCCTGACTCTTTAATCGACAGATTTTATCCGCGTCGTGGTTGCAATCAAACATTGCCGAAGCCGATACCGCCGTTCTTAAAATCGTCATCGCCGGGGCGATATCGGCGAATTCTTTTATCAAATTTTCAATCGGTTTTTCGAGATGCCTTTCGTCCGCGACGCGTCGCGAAAAAATTCCAAGTTCGCAGCGGTTCGGCAGTTTTCCGTATAAAAGCAAATAAGCCGTTTCTTCAAAAGTTGAATATTTTGCAAGATCGCGGATATCGTAGCCGCGATACAAAAGTCGTCCTTTTTCGCCGTCTATGAAGCAGATGCCGGAATGGCAGGCCACGACGTCTTTGAGGCCGTCTTCGGACATTTCTCACTCCCCTTTTTAAATTTTGAAATAACTATGATTGTTTTTAATCTACTATATTTTTATCGTTTTGTCAAAAACAAGTGCGTCCGCGCCGCGGATAAATGCCGCAAAAGTTGACATTAATTAGCCGCATTGTATAATATAACGATAAAGATTCTTTTACAAAAGAGGTGAAATAATGCGAGGAAAACTGGTCTCCGAATCGGCTTTGGACAATCAAAGGCAAGCGGTGCGGCCGGAAGATTTGAACGATCAGGGAACGGTATTCGGCGGACATGTCATGAGTTTGACGGACGTAACCGCCGCGATGGCGGCGAGGCGCCATGCCGGCAGGCCGTGCGTTACCGCTTCCATTGACAGCCTTCATTTTATCAGTCCGATTTATTTGAAAGAAGACATCGTGCTTTATGCCACGGTCAATCGTGCCTGGAAAACTTCGCTTGAAGTGGGCGTAAAAATTTTCGCCGAAAATCCTTACAACGGCGAGCGCCGGCACGTCGCTTCGGCTTATCTGACGTTCGTCGCTTTGGACGAGAATAATCGTCCGACGGCCGTTCCCCCGCTGATACCGGATACGTACGCGGAACATCGCCGTTATGAAGAAGCCGATCAACGCAGAGCCATTCGTTTAAAATTAAGGAAACAAAAATAATAAACAAAAAACCGCCTTTTTAAAACAGGCGGTTTTGTTTAAATTAAATTTATTCGTGAGAAAATAAAGAGCCGCGGAACGGCGGATAACCGGTCCCGAAGATCATTGCTATGTCAACGTCGTCCTCCGAAGCGACCCCCGATTCCGTGATTTTTCTCGCCGCTTCTTTCATTATTGAACTCAAAAATTTCACGACGCGCTCTTCGCTCATATTCTGTTTAGAATCCAAAGGCAAAGCGGATAAAATGGAATCGATCGCGGGATTTCGCTTTTTCTCTTTTCCGCTCCAGTCGTAAAATCCTTTGCCGGTTTTTTTGCCGAGCAAATTTGCTTTAATCATTTCCTCAAGCATTCCCGCCGAAAAAACGTCGGAGAGTATGTTTTTCTGAACGTGATAAAGGATGTCGATTCCGACCTGGTCGCCGAGCTCAAACGGCCCCATCGGCATTCCGAATTCAAGCATCGCTCTGTCTATCAGTTCAAAATTGCGGGTTATGGAAAACAGGTGAAAAGCGACCAGAAAATAATGAGCCAAGATGTTGTTGACGATGAATCCGGGCGCGTCTTTCGCGCGAACCGGAACTTTGCCCATCATTTTCACGATTGCTCCGGCTTCCTGAACGACTTTTTCTTCGGTTGACTCGGACGGAATGATTTCAACCAGCGGCATTTTGTCAACCGGATTAAAAAAATGCATTCCAACGAAACGTTCCGGCCGTTGTAAAGCATGGCCGAGTTTTTCAACCGAAAGCGAAGACGTGTTGGTCGCGATAATCGTCCTAGGCGACGCGTTATTTTCAATCGTCCTCAGCACTTCTTCTTTGATTAAGTAATCTTCATAAATCGCTTCTATCACCAGATCGGCCGCGCTCAATGAAAATTCTTTGGTCGGCGAAATCAGTTCAAAGCACCTTTTCGCCTCGTGCTTTTTAAGCCGTCTGCGCTCAACGTCTTTCTTGTAGAGCGCCGAGATTTGGCGTAGGCCTTTCAGAAGATTCTTTTCGTCTTTTTCGACAAGCCGCACGGGAAAGCCGGCTTTGGAGAGCGCGTAAGCAATCCCCGCCCCCATGGCCCCGGCGCCGATGACGGCCGTTCGCTTGATTCTCGTTTCTTTCGGCCACCTTTTTTTTGCGTTTTGTTGAAGCAAAAAAACCCGCAGCAGATTTTGCGCCTGAGAAGAGATCACGAGGCCGCAAAACGTTATCTTTTCCAATTCATAATCGGCACTGAAGGACGTTTTTGCCAGCACTTCAAGCGCCTTGAAAGGCGCCGGATAGTGATTCGGGTTGACGCGTTTGGCCACTTCCTTTTTGACAATTGGCAGAATGTACAATTTTTCAAGCCAGAGTTTGCGGCGTTTCCTCTCCGGTACTTTTCCGTCGCGCGCCAAAGATACGGCGCGTTGAATCAGCGCGTTTTTCGGTGCGATGTCATCGACAAGCCCGAATTTTTTGGCTTTTTTCGCGTCAACGGATTTGCCCGACGCTATCATTTCCGCGGCGTTTCTCAATCCGATCAAGCGCGGAAGCCGTTGAGTTCCTCCGAAGCCCGGGATAATGCCTAATTTGACTTCAGGAAGGCCGAGCTGCGCGTCTTCGGCCGCGACTCGGATTTTGCAGGAGAGCGCGAATTCAAGCCCTCCGCCGAGGCACTGGCCGTTGATTGCCGCGATTGTCGGAACCTTTAAACTTGCGAGCCGATTCAAGACATTCGTGGCTTGGTATATAAAACGCTCCGCTTGTTCCTGACTGATGCCGATCATCAGTTTGACGTCGGCTCCGGCCAAAAAATCTTTTTTGGCGCTGGCAAAAACAATCGGCATTTTATTGCCGTAATGGCGCAAAATCTCTTCAAGCTCCTCAAAAAAATTTTTATCCAGAACGTTTTGCGACGAGTCCTTTTTGTCGAAAACGCAAACAAGAACGCCGTCCTGCTCCGACACTTTTATTAAATCGTTCATCTCCTCACCTCTTTATTATTAGCGTTTTTTCAAAGATCCGATGATTAACAAATACCATATTTCATTAAATTGGTCAACTTCTTAGTTTTGAAAATTAAAAAAGCCCGGCTTTTTATCCGGACTTTGTGTTGCATTATTATGTTAGAAGGACTATAGCATAACATTCATTGGTTGTAGAGTCAACATAAAAATCAACCAATTTCCAACCTGCTTTTTTGTATCGTTTTTTAAGTTCATTTTCGACTTCACGATTCTTCAGCTTTTTGGGCAATTGGACCATAACCCTATCTGTACCGATTAAATCAATTTTCTTTTCACTTTGATTTAATTTTTTATCTATTGCCTGCTCAAAAAGATCAGCCATTTTCTTAACAAAATCTTCTTTTTTTACGGCCATGCTTTATTCCCCCTTTTGTATGTTACTGCCGCATGATTACCATGGCGCCGCCCTGTCCCCCGCCGATGCAGAGCGTTGCCAAAGCCGGACCCGTGAGGTCGTTGAGCCGCAATTCGTTCATTAAAGTCAGGACGAGCCGTGTACCGCTTGAACCGACCGGATGCCCCAAAGCGATGGCTCCGCCGTTCACGTTCAGAATGTCCGGATTTACCGCGCCCATCTCCTCTTCTTCAAAAACCCGCAGACAAGCGAGAACCTGGGCCGCGAACGCCTCGTTGATTTCAACGCGAAGCATCTGATCGAGCCGCCATCCATCGCGATTGAAAAGTTTTTGGGTCGCATAAACAGGGCCGAGCCCCATGGTTTTGGGTTCACAGCCGGCGAAAGCGTAGCCGTAAACTCTGACGTCGGTTTCAAATCCCAGCGCTTTTGCGGCGTCTTTCGACATCATCAGCACGGCGGCCGCTCCGTCGGTAATCTGCGAGGAATTTCCGGCCGTAACGGTTCCGTGCGGTTTTTTGAAAACCGGTTTAAGCTTCGTGAGCGCCTCCATTGTCTGACCGAAGCGCGGCCCGATGTCTTCATTTACAACCGCATTTTTATCCGCCAGAAACATCGTCATTATTTCCCGCTTCAATCGTCCTGATTTTATTGCCGCTTCGGCTTTTTGATGGCTTGCCAAAGCGAATTCATCCTGCTCCTTTCGGCTGATGTCGTAAGTTTCCGCCAGGACCTCGGCGGTCTGTCCCATGTTCATGCCGATCAAAGGATCGCTAAGTCCGGCGAGTAATCCGACTACCGGTTTTAAATATTTCAATTTAAGGCCCGCCAGCAGTTTTATTTTTGCCGACATGGTTTTTGCCGACATTATTCCGGCGACAAGCTCTCTCAATTCCTTGCCGTAAAGAAACGGAATATTGGACATTGATTCAACGCCTCCGGCGATGACGATGTCCGCCAAGCCGAGCGCGATTTTGTCGTAGCCGTCGGCGATCGCCTGAAGACCGGACGCGCAATTGCGATGGACGGTGTAAGCCGAAACCGATTTCGGCAAACCGGCCCGCAGGGCGATTACCCTGGCTACGTTCGCCGCCTCGGCCGGCTGGGATACGTTACCGATGATGACCTCATCAATTTCCCTGCCGCCCAAATTGAAACGATTTAGCAGTTCTTTGACAACCGAAGCGCCGAGATCGTCCGCGGTCAAGTCCTTAAACGCATTCCCCATTTTTACGTACGGGGTTCTTATTCCTCCTATCAAAGCCACTTGCGCCATTTTTACCTCGTTTTTAACGTTTTTAAAGAATCTGATGTTATTATTAAATAAAGAGGCGCAGGTGTCAAGTTGTTTCGCTGATTTGACAGGCCGTTTGTCGGGAGTTAAAATTATTGTATGAATAATAAAAATTAATAAATATGAGCGATCAAAATAAGGAAATTAAGATTTCAAAAGTAGTCGTTGACCGCAATTTGTGCATCGGCGCGGCGAGTTGCGTGGCCGTCGCCCCGAGCGTGTTTGAATTAAACGGAGAAAATAAAGCGGTCATGCTTCGCAAAGACGGAACGAAAAATTCCGGCCCCGTGAATAAGGCGGAATTGACCGATCAGCAAATCGCCGACGACATGCTTTTGCTGGCCGCGAAATCCTGTCCGACTAACGCCATCTTTGTCTACGACGAACAGGGAAATCAAATATACCCGTAATTTAAAGAAAACGTCAAACAAAAAAACCGCTCTTAGCGGCTTTTTTGTTTGTGGGAATTTTTGATTTTGCGTATTTTCGATTTAACCGTTTCAACGTATTTTCGGTAGCGGAAAAGCGCCGGCGTTCTATACGCCGGCCTGCCCGGCCTTGCTCCGACTTTCGCGTAATTGCGCATATTATGATTCCTTCCAAATTTTCTCTTTAATGCCGGCGCGGTCGTTGACGAGACGGGCCGTCATAAACAGTAAATCGGACAAGCGGTTAAAATATTTTATAATTGACGGATCAATGGTTTGTTTTTCCGCGAGAGCGACTATCCCCCGCTCCGTCCGGCGACAGACGCTTCGGCCGACGTGGACGCAGGCGGCAATTTCGGAGCCGCCCGGCAGAATGAAATTTGAAAGCGGCGGCAGTTGTTTTTCCATTTCGTCAATTTTCACTTCCATTTCGGAAACGCGCGCGTCAAGATAATCAAGTTTCGATTTTCCTCCCGTCAAAACAGCGCCTATCGCGAACAAATCGTTTTGGAGCGCGGGAAAAAATTCGGTGAGTTTATCGAACCGCGGGAGATTTTCAAATTTGGCGATAATTAAGCCGAGGCAGCCGTTAAACTCGTCAATCTCGCCGACGGCGGCGATTGTCGCGTCCGCTTTTGAAACCCGTTTTCCGCCGAAAAGAGACGTTTGTCCTTTATCGCCGGCTTTGGTGTAGATTGGCATGGAAAAAAATTGAATCCCGACATATTTAAAAATAACATATATGACAATCAAAAACAATAAAAAAACACCCCATTTTATTTCGGGGTGTTGCGAATTTCTTCAATTGCTTGCTTTAACATTTTAACCGACGGCACCGGATCATGATAGTAATCCTCAATAATGATCGGCCCGCGGAAATCAATTTTTTTCAGCGGCAGCAGAATGTCCTCTTTTAGATTTAAAAGTCCGGCGCCCAGCGGTTTGTGGTCCTGTAAAACCAATTCTTTTTCTCCGTTGGGATAAATCGTAGCCGCGATAACGGCGATGTCGTGAAGATGCAGTTGGCCGATTTTATGATTGTATTTTTGTATAAAACGCGGCGCGTCTTTAATTCCGTTCTGAAGCGCGAGGTGTCCCACGTCAAAACAGATTCTGACATTTTTCTTTTTGGTCACCATGTCGGCCATCATCTCAAAATCGCTGTGCTCAAGATTTTCCAGACAAATTTTTTCTAGAGGAATGATTTTTTCGATTTCTTCCAGACTTTCCATGATTGCCGGAACGCTGACAGTATCGTTAACGTGATGTTTAAGCCACCAGATCAAAAGCCGTATGAATTGATATAAAGATTGTTTTTTTGTTTTTCCCCACCAGGATTTCGGAAACATTTTATCGAGTTCCTGGCTTAAAACAGGGCCGATGGAATGCATGCTAAGATAACGGAAAAATCGCTCGCCTCCAAGATGAGTGGCAAAACCGGTCGGTTCAAGCGGCGCGAAAAAATTCGCGGTTCTTTTAATCACGTCAAGCGACGCCTGCTTGATTTCCGGCAAATAAGAATTAATCTGAACGCCGCCGAATTGCGGCAAATGGACGCTGAAGGTTACGTTTTCCTCCTTTCGTAATTTGCTCAAATAAGGCATTTTTTGCCGCCACCATTCGGTAACTTCGGGCCTCAAGAAAATGAGATCCGCCGTAAGCTCGAAATGTTCCGCTCCGGCGTCCCGAAGTTCCTGGATTTGCGCTTCAAGTTCAAACATGGAAAGCAACTGTTCCGGCGATAATTGCCGGCCGGCATTGATGTCGCTTAGCAGTTTTCCGAAAATATAAAGCGTATTGTCGGCTATTTTGCGGCTAACCTTGGGGTGTTTCGGAAACGTTTTTGGAAACTGAATGTCGTGCACTATTTTAGGCACGATCTTGAAAGTGTTTAGGATAGTCCCGACTCGCATCTGCTTCCTTTCTATTTTTAAAGGACTAAATCTCTGACTACAGCATAAACCGAATGGCGATTTTGGTCAACCTGTTCGACAAGCTCAGGGTCGGCAAAAACAAAACCCCTCGTTTTTGAGGGGTTGCGCGTTTTAAAAAAACGGATAGAACGCGTGGATAAAGAAGCGCATAGTCAATTTGGTTAAATCGGTGTAAGGATACCAGAAAAGTTCGCGGTTCTTTAAAAGCGGCAAAGAAAATTTGTGTTTAACGACGGTTTGCGATTCGCAAGTTCTGTCAATGCTCGCCTCGCCGTGCCTGAAGACGTTGCAGCGGGGGCCGGTACTCCATTTCGCCGCGCATTGAGGCGCAGAAATCGCCATCCAATTGAGCATTGCCGTGTTGACATTTGGATTACCCGCCTCCAATCCTTCAAGAATCGTTTTTACGGCCATTTTGTCGTCGCAGAATATCGCGGCATTCAAACTCAAATGAGAATTGTTCGCGGCGTTTATCGCGGCGTTCAAAGTTTTAACCGCCATTATCGGCATCAAAGGCCCGAATGTTTCTTTCGTCATTACGTCCATGTCGTAATTTACGTCAATCAAAACGGTCGGAGGAAACCAACGGCCGTTCCTCTCAAGTCGCTTGCCGCCGCAAAGAATTTTCGCGCCTTTACGAACGGCGTCCGCGACCTGCGCCTCGATGATCTTCAATTGGAATTCCGTGATAACCGGTCCGTAATCGATTTCCGGACGCAGCACCGCCGCTTTTTTTAGGACTCGCTTAATAAAATCGGAGTTGATTGACGACGCAACTATGCCTCTTTCGGCCGCTTTACAATAATGACCGGCGTTCGCGCAGGCGTTCCAGACGAAACAATTGGCCGCCCGTTCAACGTTAGCCGGGGGCCAGACTATGAAAGGCGCTTTGCCGCCCATTTCCAGATGATAAGGGACGCGCCGCTCGCGGCAGATTTCTTCAATCGCGCCGCCGGTTTTGCATGAGCCGGTGAAAAGAACGACGTCGGCGTTTTCCGACACTATCCGGCCGGCTTCTCCTCCGCCCACGGCGACTTGAAGCAGGTTTTCCGGAAAACAACCGAGAGAGTCGAAGACCTCCTTAAATTTAAGAGCGGTCAGGGGCGTGTATTCCGACGGCTTCCAAACAACGGCCGAGCCGGCAAAAAGCGCCGGAACGAAATCAGCCGCCGGAATTGCCAAAGGCAGATTCCATGGCGATATTATGCCGACAACGGGCAGAGGCTTACGCCTAATCGTGAATTCGTTGTTGAAAAGAACCCAATGAGGCCACGGCGCCAGTTTTTGCTTTAGAAGTTTTTCGCTTCTGCCGCACCAAAAGCTGAGTTCGCCGACGGCGGACAAAGGATCAAGCATCGCGTCGGCCCAGACCTTGCCGGTTTCCCGCTGAACCGCGTCAATGAATTCTTGATAATTATTCTGAAGATAACGCTGAAGGCGCCTTAGCGCCTTTTTGCGCTCTTTTAAAGGAACCGCCGCCCATTGCTTCTGGGCAATCTTCGCGTTTTCAAACATTTTAAGGAGCTCGTCCGGAGGCGTTATCCGCACCCGCCGTTCTTGACATCCGGTGGCCGGATTGACAATCGTTATCGAGTCCATTTTTTTCTCCCCCGCGGTTTATTCCGATTCAATGACTATACCACATATCTTTAAAAAATCAAAGACCTGTTGTGGTTCAATACCTTGGAACCATTCCTGCTAAAATATGAGAATGTACACAACATACAATCGTCTGCCTCGGATTCGTATGGAAGCGGTGCGGCTAGTCCGAGAACAGGGCTGGAGCGTCAG
>Ga0209317_1000367_pt1 | contig 55887 bp, 44 predicted proteins | sample RifGroB2_FD_183994 | JGI IMG/M metagenome (GOLD analysis project Ga0209317, IMG submission 183994) | Soil microbial communities from Rifle, Colorado, USA - Groundwater B2 (SPAdes) (version 2) | ecosystem: Environmental > Terrestrial > Soil > Unclassified | place: Rifle, Colorado | collected...
CTCCATCATAAAGCGGAACTGTACCTGAACCACCGGTAAATGCCCCGCCGTGAATCCAAACCATCACCGGAAGTTTATCCTGAACTGTTTTAGCAGCAGTCCAGACATTCAGGTAAAGACAGTCTTCGCTAAGCGGATTCTCCGGAGCCATAAACTCTTTCGACCAGCACATAAATGGTTTGGGTGGCGCCTGCATGGCCGATGGTGGAGGAGTAACACATGCGCGAACGCCTTCCCAGGAAGCAACGGGCTGTGGTGCTTTCCAACGCAAATCGCCCACAGGTGGCGCAGCAAACGGAACGCCCATAAAGATTTTTACAAGCTGATCATCAGAGGTTTTTCCGGATAATTTCCCGGTTTTAAGCTGAACAGAATTCACATTAAGGATACCAGTTTTCGGAGCCGTGGTACAGGCAAAGAAAAAAGCAACCAGCAATAAGGCAATCAAACGGTTCATTTTGTGTGTTTTAGATAGTTTTAGATTCGGTTGTTTAATTAACGGAACAACATCGGGGCAAACTCAGCTAAGTTATGCCTCCAGGTAATGAAGGTATGACCAGCCGGATAGCTGTTGGTAGTGTATTTAATCCCGAATTTATCAAAAATGGCTTTGGTATTTTCTCCGTTTTTAAAAGCGATATCTTTTTCACCGCCCATCGCAATCCAAAAAAGTTTGAGTTTATTGATCTCCGGATTTTTCAGGTTGGATACATATTTTTCTTCCAGAACTTTCAGGTTATCAGGAAAGAAACCGGTACTTAACGGCAGAACGAATGCAAACTTTTCAGGAAAGAATAAAGCCATGTTTAGGGCCTGTAATCCTCCCATCGAGAGACCGGCATAAGCACGGTTTTCGCGCGATGCATTTACATTGTAATGCGATTCAATGTATGGAACCATATCTTTGAAGAAATAGCTGTAATACGGATCGCTATCAATACCCACTCCTGAAAAGAATCCACCTCCGGGATTACCGAAAGGCATTACCACAAGCATTGGCTTTATCTTTCCTTCAGCCAGCAAATTATCGAGAATGAAATTGGCTCTTCCGGCTGTAGCCCACGAAGCATCGTTATCGCCACCACCATGTTGCAGGTATAGCACCGGTAGTTTATCTTTCATTTTTTCGTAACCCGGAGGAGTGTAAACATGAACCCTGCTTGTTTTTCCTAACGATTCGGCATAAAACCAAACTTTCTCCAACTTTCCGTGAGGCACATTTTTAATTGCAAGGTAATCGGCTTCTTTTCCCGGAATTTCCATAAGATTTGAATATCCGCCGGCTCCTTCTTTTACCTGCGTATTTTTGGGGTCGACAATCTTCATTCCGTCCACCGAAAAATCATAGGTATAAAGATCCGGGGCAACAGGCCCAACGGTAACCGACCAGATACCCAACTCGTCTTTCTGCAATTTCTGGCCGCTGTAACTCTGCAAAAAGTCGCCGGAAACAGTTACTTCCGTCGCTTTTGGAGCATAAATACTGAAAGTAATTTTCTTATCAACCGAAATACGAACCGACTTTAAGGTATCTCCAGGTGTGGGTTTATAACCCTGGAACTGTGCAAAAGAAACGATTGCAACACTCAAAAAGATGAGGATTAAATTTAACTTTCTGGTCATTTCAGGAATAATTTGAGGATTCATGATTTAAATAATAGTAGCTATACCAGTTGCTAAAATTGTCAGGGTTTCGCATCTGACTGAAGCTTTTTGATATAAAATGACTTTTTCCTATTTAAAAAGTAACGGAACAAATTCAGAAAGGTAAACGCGCCAGTTAGTCCACGTATGTCCACCTTCACTTTCACGGTAAATGTACTTCATTCCCAGTTTGTCGAGTTTATCACGGTATTCGCTTACATTTTTAAAGAGGAAATCGGTTTTTCCAATTCCAATCCAGTAAAGTTTGTAGCCGTTTTTCATTTGAGTTTCCAAGGTTTTGTCAATGTTTTCATAAACTTTTGAAGTGATTTTATCGTTAGCAATAATTGCGGCTGAAAACAATCCTACATAATCAAAAGTGTTGGGATAATAACTTGAAATATGCAACGAATGAAATCCTCCCATGGATAAACCTGCGATTGCCCGCCCTGATTTTTCAGCTTTCACCCGATAGTTGCTTTCAACAAATTTGATCACATCCGTAAAAGTTTCTTCAAATTTACCATCCATCGTATGGGGCAATTCGAAAGTGGGCTTGTACATTCCCAGGCTCGATTCTCCGGGAGCTGCCTCCTGAGCCACATTTCCGTTAGTCATCACCACAATCATGGGTTTGGCTTTTCCCTGAGCAATCAGATTATCAAGAATCTGTGAAGTACGTCCTAGTGCAATCCAGGCTTCTTCATCGCCACCCATCCCATGTAATAAATACAGAACCGGATACTTCTCTTTGCCGGATTCGTATCCTGCCGGTGTGTAAATGGTTACACGTCGTGTCATGTTGTTTCCCGGAGAATCGTACCAGCGCCGGGCAACTGTTCCGTGAGGAACTTTATTCACCTTGTACAAATCACCTTTACCTCCTCCAACTATGAAAACATTGGTCACTGAGGCCACATCCCGGATGAGATAAACGTTGTTCGGATCAGTGGTTTTTAATCCTTCAACAAGAAAATAATAGCTGTATAAATCAGACGGTAATTTTATTGTAGTGTAAGTCCACAATCCTTTTTCATCCCTGGTCATGGCTTCCGAACCGGGAGTCCATCCCTGAGCAGGCATCCAGTCTCCCGATATTTTAACCTCTTTGGCATGGGGAGCCAGATACCGGAAGGTCACTGTATTATCTGCTTTTACTTCAGGAGAAACAATAGATGTTGCGCCTCCTATAGCCTGTTGTGCTATTACATTTAAGTTGGTCATTATTAAAAATGCAAGAATAAATATACATCGTTTTTTCATTGCTATCGGTTTTAAGTTATAAGAATGATATAATGTCTCATATAAAAATGTTTTAATAACTTGACTCACCCCATCGCATCTGCGATGCTCTGCCCCTCTACGCGTAGAGAGGGGTGAAGACCGAGCCTTCGGTCTTCGGGGTGAGTGAATTATAAAACACGACATTAAATTTGTTTAAATACTTATTAGATTGTGTGATGGAATAACTAATTTAAATTGAGAATTAGTAGATCAGGTATTTTTAAAAATTGGAAGAGAGGAGCCATAAAAAAACAGTTCCTCTCCTCCATATTAAAAAATAAGATTCAGTTAACCTATTTGACAAAAGCTGAATTGTTCAGGTAATCGAAACAGGCCTTAACTCCATCAAACTGGGTCATATTGGCTTTAATTTTTTCAATCTCGACATAGTATTCCACAAGGCCGTTTGCATAAGCCTTTTTGAAGATGTTTTCGAAATTCATCATTCCCGACTGGCCTAAAACCGAACGGTCTTTGATGTGCAAAACCGGGAATCGGGTTGGATATTTCTCGAAATATTCCAACGGGTCATTCTGACCCATCACGGTCCAGTAAACATCCATTTCAAAGAATACAAGGTTCGGATCAGTCCCTGCCAAAAGGAGGTCGTAAATTACATCGCCAAACGGCATGAAGGAAGCAAATGGGCCTGTTGGCGGTTTTTCGCCGGGTTTTGCAATCCGTTTGAATTCCATGTTGTGGTTGTGATAACCCCATTTAATACCGGCTGCTTTCGCGATTTCACCAGCTTTATTGAATACTTCGCAAACGAGTTTGGCATCATCATGTGTTTCAATACTTGGCATCATGGGCTGAACCAAGGTACGTACACCCAGCTTAACATGATCTTCAACGGCTAGTTTCCAGAATTCATAAATACTGGCCACATTTTCGCGGGTGAAATTCCGCGTTGCCGGATTTACATGGGAACTTGTAATTTTCAACCCGGCATCGTCAACTATTTTACGATAGGCATCTACTTCGTACTGACCCATTTTGCGGTTTCCGTAACCAGCTAATTCAATCGTGCTGTATCCTATTTCAGCAATTTTTTTCATTCCGGCCGGAACATTGTCGGTCAGTTCTTTTCCCAGGGAATAGATCTGCAAACCGATCATTTTCTTTCCGGCAACAGTTGGGATATTTTTGGTAGAAGCAATGACTGGCGCTATACTGCCGGCCATCAGTCCACCAACGGTCATCAGTGATAACTTTTTTAGAAATTCACGTTTTGTTTCCATCATTTTTGGTATTAAGATTTATTGGTTCTGAAGTATCTAAGTTTCAGGAATGAATAAATGTCGTATTTCTAATTGTTCAAATATTTTGACTCACCCCGTCGCATCGTTCGACTGAACTCACGCCGAAGTCTGCGATGCTTTTCCCCTCTCTTATAAAAGAGAGGGGGGAAGGCCGCTTGCGGACTTCGGGGTGAGTGAATTTAAAACACAACAATAAATTGGTTTAAATACCTATTATTTATACAAACAATAAGGATTTCTGTATTCATAACTATACAAACGGTGTTCTGCTGCTTCTTTGTCGTCGCCGAAGCTCAGTGTTGCCGGATTCCAGCTTACCGGCCTGCCTAGTTCAGTTGCAATATTTCCGAGGCAACAGACCGTATTGGTGCTGCAACCCACCTCGATTGGAGCAATGGTATCTTTGCGTGAACGAACAGAATCAACAAAATTCTGCATATGCGGAGAACTGATTTCAAAACTACCGCCACCTTTAGCGGCATTTTTCTGCATTTCTTCAAACCTTTTTTTACGTTCTTCCGGAGTCATACTTTTCGGACGTCTGCCAGCCAGTTCTGCCGGAACAAGCGATGCATCGGAACAAGCCAGGTAACCACGGGCAACTTCAATCCAGCCTTTGGTACCAATAAACTTGATTCCCTGAGCGCCCGGCATATCTTCCAGATAAGGTTGCTCGGTCATTTCAATTCCGTTCAGGTATTTAAAAGTCAGGTATTTTTGACCGTTATAACCTTTTGGAGTAATCAAAGTCGGGCCGGACCCATCCATACCAATGGCGGCTTGTGAAATGTCGAACATGTGGGCGCCCCAATCGGCGGTAAATCCATTGCCGGTTTCGCGGTACCAGCGCCATGCACCCCAAAGTTTTTCCCGTTCTTCCGGTTCGAGAGAAATCGGAGGGCAAAGATCGGGATGATAATGGATTTTTGAATCATTAAGCGGTCCCATCCACAGGTTAAAATTCAGGTTTCCCGGAATAGGCATTTCCGGCAAATCGAGTGGTTTTGGTGGATCACCCACTTTAGCATATACCTTTTCAATGTGTCCAATAGCACCAGACTGAACCAATTGGATGGCTTTCTGGAATTCCTTACTTGAGCGTTGCTGGCTACCAACCTGAACGATCCTTTTGTTTCCGCGGGCCACTTTTACCATCTGAAGGCCTTCAGAAATGGTGAAAGCCAACGGTTTTTGCACATATACATCTTTTCCGGCCTGGCAGGCATGGATCGTCATCAAGGCATGCCAGTGGTCAGGTGAAGCAACTTCAATTGCATCAATATCTTTACGTTCAAGCAGTTCTTCGTATTGTTCGTACATATCGCAGCGGGTTGACTTCGATTTGGTTGCCTGCCAATCCTCCACGCGCTTTTTGAAACGTTGTTGTTTCATGTTGTCAACATCGCAGCAGGCTGCCACCTGAATGCCGGGGACACTTCCAAATCCAGCAAAATCGGATAAAGCCTGTTGTCCCAGACCAATAAAGCCCATGACCACTCTGTCACTTGGTGCAATACGGACTCCATTTATAGTCCAGCTTGGAAGAATAGTAAGGCCGGTTAAGCCTAATGCTGAAAGTCCCAGAAAATTACGTCTGTTCATTCCATTGTTTGAGTTTTCATTCATCGGTAAAATAGATTTAGTTTGTATTTTATGTTAGCTGTTTATCACAAAAGCAGAAAATGTATTCCCTTTTTATTAAACATGAAAGATAATAATTCATGCTTTTGAATCAAAGTGTGTCATATTGACGCAATGATAGTTTTTTTATTCCGAAATAGGATAAAATTTGTTTTTGTTATAAAACATATACAGGGATAAATTCGGGCCTTTAATTGTATTGTTCCTGAAGTTGATCTCCACTGATTTTAAGTTTTTTAGCCTTATGAATAGAACATCAGTGAAATATAAAACCCCCATGCTATTGCTAGCAAAGGGGGTAGACTTAAAATTTCATTCATTGATTAAGTTTGGGATTGAAAATCCATATCAAAGCGGTGCAGATTTCACATCTACTCCAGCCGCGCTGAATAACATCGGGCATATCCGAAAGGGCTTGTTTGCAGGCCGCAGATTATTGCAGCCTTAATAAGTTTTTCGGGTTCATTTTGATTTATTTTCTGATGACAATTTCAGTCGGCAAACCATTGTCCTGCCATTTTACCCAACAGATGTTCGTCTGTTTATCCAAACTCCAGACAGCTTTTTCTGAAATTTCATACCACCCCTTTTCGAGTTTATCAAGACTGGTCAATTTCAGTTTGACCGAATTCAAAACGACCGATTGCGGAGCCTGTTCCAGATGTATTTTGAATCCAATATTCCGGTCAGTTTCAGGATTACGTCCGTTTTCGTTGTGACGAAGAACACTTACTTTCCATTCTTCTTTGGCTGATACCCATTTCACTTCGGTTTTACTGCAAATGTCCTTTTTATAATTATTCGTTTCACCATCATCTTCATACAGTGTAAAAGTTGCAGAACGACCTTCTTTTGCAGGAAAAACCTCGAACCAAACGGGTGCATTCTTCTTTTCTCCGATGTACTGCATCACTGGCATTTGCGGAATAATTGATCCTTGTTTCACGAAAAGCGGAGTGGTTTCCAACGATACAGGATAATCAATCCACTGTTTGCCCTGATAGCTTTTTTGCGGATGATTAAAATCGATCCATTCGCCTTCGGGCAAATATATTTTCTTTGAAATAGCGCTTTGTTCCATTACCGGAGCCACCAGCAATTCTTTACCAAACAGAAATTGCGAATTCAGGTTGAACGTTTCCGGATCGTCCTGATATTCGAGCATCAGCGCACGCATCAATGGTAATCCGGTTTCATAGGCTTGTCGGGCATAAGTATAAATGTATGGGAACAACTGATATTTCATCTCAATCGCTTTTTTACAAATAGCTTCAGTTTCAGTTCCAAAGAGCCAGGGTTCAACGGCATTGTTTCCTTCGTGATGAATCCGGCTCAACGGATTAAAAGCGCCAAATTGCAACCACCGGACATAGAGTTCGCTCATCGCCTCATAATCTTTGATATCGCCGCAATAGCCTGAAATGTCGCAGCTCCAGAACGGGATTCCGCCCATACCAGCCGAAAGTGCCAACGGTATCTGATTTTCCAGCTTTTCCCAGCCATCCAATACATTGTTCCCATCGCCTGCATCGCCAGACCAGCCAAAGGTGTAGCGCTGCATTCCAGCAAAAGCTGCGCGGGTCATTTGAAAAATACGGGTATTGGGATTTCGTTTTTCAAATTGTTCGGTAACCACTTTGTCCCAGGTCAGGCCATACACATTGTGAATCTCGTTGTGCATACCTAAATGATGCTTCATAAACAACCGATCAGTACTTTCTTCGTTGGTCCAGGCTGGTTCGCCCATGTCAGTCCAAAAACCCCGAACACCATCATCCAGTACTTTTTGCTGATAAGTACCCCACCAGTCCGCCACTTCAGGATTGGTAAAATCGACCACCCCACAATTGCCACCCCACGGCCAAGGCATATCGTAAGTCTTTCCGGTGCGGATATCTTTGGCAAAATAGCCCAGCGAATCGGCTTCCTGCCACTGGTTCTTTGCGTTTGGAGTAATTGCTGAGTGCCAGTCTAACGAATTGCCTTTTGAGACTACCGGATCCTGGGAAACGATTACTTTAAAGCCTATGTCAGCCAGATCAGCCACCATCGCCCGTGGATTTTCATAAGCCCCGGGATTCCATTTAAAATCCTGAAGATGCTCAGTCCAGCCAATATCCTGAAAAATAATGTCGCAAGGGATTTGGCGGTCGCGGTAACCTTTGGCAATTTCGCGGGTTAACTTTTCGTTGGTGAGCATTCCGCGGCATTGCGAGAATCCCATCGCCCAGGCCGGTGGCATGATCGGTTTTCCGGTCAGTTCCATGTACCGGCCAATTATTTGCTTATAAGTTGGGCCAAAAATGAAATAATAAACCATTTCGCCTCCGGGTGCCGAAAACGAAAAATAATTTTTGTCTTCCAAGCCAAAGTCAAAATCAGTTTTAAACGTATTATCGAAGAAAATTCCATAACCCGCACTGCTCATGAAGAACGGGATACTTTTATAGAGTGGATCTTGATTTAGCTCATAACACGGATTATCGCTGTTCCACATTTTGAAACGGCTCCCAATACGGTTGATTGGCCCGTTTTTTTCTCCGAGTCCATAGATTCGTTCACCCGGGCGCAAAGTTTTATAACTGGACATTTTCGATGAGTCCTTCTCAAAACCTCGATTTTGGAAATCTTCCATCAGCAGTTTCTGGTACTTGTCGAAAATACGAATCTGAAACGGTGATTTATTGATCCGGACAATGAGATCGCCGGTATAAATTTCGAAGCTCTGTGGCAGTTCCGAAATATTCAATTTATCTGTTGAATTTCCGTCTTTGATCACTGCAAATGATTCATTGTTTCGCTTTAAACTATCCTGATCGTACCAGATTTTCAGTATTCCGGAATCAATCTGTTCCAACTGAACTTTTATTTGGTTTTCGCAATTGAAAACGGCTTTATTGCCTTTCGTTTCATAGGAAAGGCAGTTGCCAATCTGCAATTTCCCCTGAGCATAAATTTCTGTGGAGAAAAGCATTGAAAGAATTAAAAATCTAAATATCAGCTTGTTCATCGGACTTGTTATTTAAAGTTATAGAGGCGAAAAATGCCGGGAAGACATTTTTTTTGCCTTCTTAATTTTCAGAATGGATGAATGAAAATGTTTAATATTCAACCACAATCATGACCCAATATTGAAGTTCGGGCAGGGTAAAACTTACTTTATTTCCGGTTTGCACAAAGTTCAGAGAGCGCGATGCCCCACCAATAATATCGGGAGAAGCCATCCACATCTTCTTAACGGCGGCATTGCTGGTTAACATGAGCCGGGCATCTTTGATCAGGACCGGCGCTGCCTGAATACCCGTGTTATCGCGCCAATTCTGAGTGGTCGAATTTGTAAAATTGATCAGGTGAATGACCTGAGTGTTTTCTACCTTTTTCCCGAAGGCGGCAACAGTTCCCTGAGATACAGGCCAGACGCCAATCAGCATTTTATGATCTGAAGAAGTGAGTGTTACATTATTGAAAGCGCCTCCATCGCGAAGTAAATTTTGGTATGCCACCAAAAAGTCGTAATAATTAACCAAAGCGCTTTTGAGATCATCCTTCATACTCAAGTTGCTATTCGGAAAATATTCTTTTCCCAGCATGTGCTCACCCAATTCCAAATGCGCACCGCCAAAGGCGAAAATGACAGCATTGGCCATCAACACGGAAGGAGTATTAAAATAGCCATTGTTATTGGCCAGATCGTAATTCATATAAGCGGCTAAAACCGTATTCTTCGTATTGTTGCTGTACACATTATTCTGCTGAATCAGGTTTGAAAGATCGCTGTAACTGTCAAAAGGCCCCCAGACTTCGGTGTAAAGAAAATCTGCTGAAGATTCGGCAATACCTTTCTGACCGTATTGAGACACGGCATTCATTACGATATCCTTTTGTGGCTCATCTGCTTTTACTGCATCTATAAACGGTTTGTAGGTTTGTGAAAGATTCAGAAAAGTACCATCGTATCTGTAACGGGCGCCCCTGTCGCCCAACTGGTCCATGTGAAAACCATCGAAATCAAGAAACTGGAATACCTTTCTGTTTTCATTTTCAAGGTACTGCTGCCATGCCTGATTCGAAGGATCGAGCAAATAAATATTGCTCAGAAACGGTGATGAAAGCGGATGAAAATCCCGGTTCGCATGTGTGTTATCGGTAAAAACATACCATTCTTTCTGCACCCCGTCGGCTTCAGCATTGTCCCAGGCCCCATAAACCAGATTGTAGAACATCGCTTTCATATTTCGACTGTGAGCAGCGCTGATATATTTTTGCACCGTCCTGAAAAAAATATCCCTGTTAATGATGTCTTTCCAGGCGCTTGCAGGAGTTGAACCGATCAATGGCAGTGGTTTATGGTGTTTGTTGTGCCAATCGTAAAACTGCAGACCGTTGATGTGGAACCTGTTCAGATTGTTGATTACGCCATTTATTTCCGTATCGCTTAACTGAGGAAATTTGGATAAAAACCCGTATCTCGGAAATTTTTTCCAGTTGGAAGAAACATCAACGGCGATGGTCGAATAAATAGTTTCTTTTCCATCAGACGTAGAATAAACTTCGGCCATATAACCGCTGTAATCTGTCGCCGGTGTTGTCCATTTCCAGCTTGAGCCAGCTACTGAAGACTCAGATAAAACAGAGTTCTGGTATTTGTACCTCACCTTTGCAGAAGAAGGAAGTGCGGAATTATCAATCGTAAAAGTCACCTCATCGCCAGGGCTGTAAGCTGCTTTATTTGTTGCAATTGTAATGTTGCTGTATGATGGTGTAGCCGTATTTGCAAGGACATCCGGAGGCGTATCCACTGAATCCTTATTTTTATCACAGGAAAAACATCCAATTGCAACCGATACTATTAAATAAATCCTTCTCAACCTCATCTCTCAAAAAATTATACTATTGAATTCTCCTGAATATGGTAAAATTAGGAGGCTGTCTCAAAAGCGACGCTGTCAGGTCCAATGACGCTGACAGGTCAAACAGAAGTTGCTTACGAACAACCTGTCAGCGTTTGAAAAACCTGACAACGTTGAACAGAGAACAACCCTTGAGACAACCTCCTAAATTTTTCATCCTTATTGCTTCTGAAAACTTAATGAAAGCGTCTCTACATTAGCCTTGATCACATAGTTTCCATCTGCGGTAATGTTCCATTTATTATCATCGGAAGCTCCTCCTTTATGCAGGTACATATGGGTATTATCGGTTTTCATGTACATATCCTGCCCCCAGTCACTGTTGCGGTTTACCGGGAATTTAAACTCACCGGCAACCATAGGCCCGGCATAAGTAAAAATACACCCGTCAATAGCATCTTCAGTCATCTCAATTGCTTTATCGATGCTCCAGCCAACCGGGGTGGCGCTTCCTACCATGTACAATTTCAACCGGTTGATAGATATGGTATTGTCCAACAGGTTGAGGGTAATGGTGTAGTAACCTTTCTTTTCGATGGTCCATTTATTGTCGTCAGAAGCTCCGCCTTTGTGCAGATACATGTGCGAATCGTCTGTTTTCATAAACATATCCTGCCCCCAGTCACTGTTGCGGTTCACCGGAAATTTGAATTCACCGGCCTTCATTGCTCCCGAATAGGAGAATAAATATGGATTGTCCGGATTTTGTACTAACTGCGTGGCATTCGAGATATCCCAACCATTTGGAGCTGAACTGCCAACCAGATAAATCGCGCTGTAGGCCGGCAAGTCCACTTTCTTGATTGTTATTGTAAGATCCAGCAAGCTTACGGTTATTTTGTAAACGGCTGTTTCGCTGATAGTAAACTTGTTATCCGGTTGGCTGGACAAGGTACGGTAAACCAGATGCGAATCGTCAGCACCTTTCTGATAAGAAGGAAGCAATTGCCCTAAAGCAGTGATAAATTTCAGGTCACCGGCATTCAAAGCTCCCTGATAAACAAAAACAGTAGGATCACTTTGAGGGCTCAATGCCAATGCAGTTCCTGCATCCCAGCCATTGGGAGAAGCATCTCCAAACAGATATAAGGTTTTGCTTACCGGCTGATAAGGAGTTACTGAAAAACTATAGTCGGCTGATATGTCTTTTGTTTCCGGATTGGTCGAAATTGTTGCGACCACCCGTGCATCAAGCTGGGTTACCGTATTGGGCGCTGCTTTCCATGTATTCAGCAGGTAATTATTCAAATCCTCCACTTTTAAACTTTTTGCATATACCCCTTTACCCATTTCAAAATTCACCGGGCTGGCAAAACCATTCCCTTTTTTATCAACCTGAAGGAGATAAGAAATTGAGGCTCCTGTTCCCTGATTGGTTCCGGTGGTCCAGATGAAATTTACAGCACTGTTAGCAGCTTCTTTCTGAGTTAAAACCAGCTCACTTTTTGTGGCAGTAAGAGCCAGTGGTTCTGCCAAAGGAATTTTGAATTCGTCATATTGTTCACAAGATGTGACCAATATCAATAAGGCAGCTATCAATCCAATCCCGGAGTATAATTGTCTGGCATTTTGCATGAAAATGCGCTTTATATTTAGATTTTTCATTTTTTCTATGTTTTAAATAGCGTTAATCAGGAATTAATAACCGGTATTTTGTGTCAGGTTCGGATTGGCATCCCGTTCTTTTTGCGGAACCGGGAACAATAAGAATTTCGAACTCATATTCGATTTCCCGATTGATTTCAGGAAATCTATACCGTACTGTCCGTTATTTACCCGGATAAGGTCAAACCAGCGTTGTCCTTCGAATGCCAGTTCCATGCGACGTTCTTTCAGCACTTTTTCGCGAAATGCATCTTTGGTCAGGCCAGTCACATTTCCCAAACCGGCACGGGTGCGAACTTCATTCAGCGGTCCAGCAGCTTCGGCTGTCCGGCCAAGTTCGTTTAATGCTTCAGCTTTCATGAGTAAAACATCAGCATACCGCAACACCGGAAAATTCAGTGGACTGTTGTCATAAGAAGGTACGGCAGATAATGGCACCAAAAACTTGCGCAAATTGTATCCGGTCATGGACCAGGATTTTTTGTAATCCTTTGCATCGAATTTTGGACAGCCATCGTAAAACGCTGTAACATCCTTGCGTAAATCACCTGTTTCATAAGAATTTATAAATTCCTGAGTGGGTTGGTTCCATCCCCAACCACCTGCAACCAGATCAGAACCGCGAGGTCCCGTAAAAGTGCTAAGCCATGATGCCTGGTTCTCGTTGTCCCAAAATCCCATACCGGCATCGCTTACGTACTGAATTTCGAACAACGATTCGTTGGAATTCTCGGTTGAAGAACTAAAGTTATCGCCATAGTTGGCGTTTAATGAATATCCCAAACTCTTCACCTGATCGCACAAATCGACTACTTTTTGCCAATCGCCTAAAGTCAGGTACACTTTGGCCAGCATCCCTGCAGCCGATCCTTTGGAGGCTCGTCCAACATCATTGCCTGTATATTGTTCTTTCGGAGGCAATAAAGTAATTGCCTGATTCAGGTCTGAAATAATTTTGGTGTAAACTTCAGCCTTGGGAGTTCTGAAAGGACGAAGGTCATCGCCAGGTTCAACGGGATTCAGGGTTAATGGTACATCGCCAAAAAACCGGACCAGAATAAAATAATAGTGTGCGCGCAAAAAGTAAGCTTCGCCCAAAACTCTGTTCTTTACCGTTTCGCTGATAGTCATTTCAGGAACTTTTTGCAAAATGATGTTGCACCTAAGGATGCCAGGCCAAGGACCGCGCCACAAATCCAGTACGCCCTGATTGTCGGAAGCGGTTACAAAGTTTGCCTCATCCTGAGTCTCGATTCCGTCTGTTCCGCCGCCTGCCCCAACAATGCTGTTCCCTGCCATGATGTCGGTTGTCCAGATACGCATATTGTAAAGTTTTGGCCACTGCAAAGGCTGGTAAGCCCCATTAATTGCAGTTATGGCATCGGTTTCGGTCTGAAAGAAGTTGGAAGTATTGATTGAATCTTCCGGAGATTTGGTAAGAAAGTCTTCGTTGCACGCAAAAACCAGTGAGGCAAGTACCGCAATTGAAAAATATTTTTTGAGTTTCATTGTTTTTCGTTTTAAAAGGTTAGAGTCCAAGATTAACGCCAATGGTAAATGTGCGGGTCACGGGGTAAACACTATTGTCGATGCCATTTATGCCGGTTGAGCCGCTTGAATTTATCTCAGGGTCAAACCCTTTGTATTTAGTGAACGTGTAGAGGTTCTGGGCCGACACGTAGAATCTGGCAGAGGAGATATTCGCCCTATTCATCCACAACTTGGGAATAGTATAACCCAAAGTAACGTTTTTAATCCTCAGATACGATCCATCTTCGATATAACGGTCGGAAGGCCTGGTATTTTTATTCGGATCATTAAATACGGCTCTTGGCATGGTATTGCTGGTTCCGGAACCAGTCCACCGGCTCAGCGTTTCAGTAGTTTGGTTTTGTGCAACGGCCATCGCCTCGCTCCAGAAACGGTTGGCATTGCATATTTCATTTCCGGCAATTCCCTGAAGGAATATGCTCAAATCAAAACCCTGAAAGGAAAAGCTGTTGTTCAGGGAGAAAATAAAAGTCGGGTTTGGATTTCCCAGATAGGTACGGTCTTTATCATTGATTACCCCATCATTGTTCAAATCAACGAAACGGATATCCCCTGCTGATGTACGGCTGTTTGGGTCGTTCCCCGGAACCTGAACTGCATGACTGTCAACTTCCTCCTGCGACTGGAAAATACCGTCGGTTTTAAATCCGTAGAAGAAATTAATTGGCTGACCGGCCTGAATTAAAGCCAGGTTCTGGTTCAGCCCGATACTTCCGCTCGACATCGGAATGGTGTCATTTATGCTTATCACCTTATTCTGATTGAATGATACATTAAATGAGGTATTCCAGGTTAGTTTTCCGGTCAGGTTTCTTGAATTGACCGTGACTTCAACGCCCTTATTTTCCATTTTGCCTGCATTGATTGAAGGAACATAGACATCAGAATATCCGGTAGAAACAGGAACCGACATCGGAACCAACATTTTGTTGGTTTTTTTCAGGTAAGCATCCACCGTTACATCAACCCTTTGATTGAACATGGTGGCGTCGAATCCGATGTTTGCCTGCTCTTGTTCTTCCCATTGCACTGATGGGTTGGGCATTACCGTGGGTACCACTGCTGAAACCACATTATTGTTGAAGTTGTACTTGATTGTGTTGAGGTTTGAAGCAAATGAATAATTGCCAATCTCCTGATTTCCGGTAACACCATAGCCAGCACGGATTTTCATATCGTTGATGAAACTGATATTTTTAAAGAAATCTTCTTCCGAGATGCGCCAGGCCAACGAAGCGGAAGGGAAAATGCCATATTTATTGCCTTCACCGAAACGTGATGAACCATCGCGGCGAACCGTTGCTGTTACCAGATATTTGTCGGCAAATGCATAATTCAAACGTCCCATATACGAAAACAAAGCCCAACTTGAGGTACTTCCACCAACCGTTGGCTGAAGTGTTCCGTTACTTAATTGCTGAGTATTGTCGCTGGCAAAATTCTGCACCGAACCGTTCATAAAGTTATACCGGTTTTCCTGTGCGCTGGTTCCGGCCATTGCACCAATACGATGTTTGCCGATTGTGCGGTCATACGAAAACGTATTGTCCCACACCCAGGTCAGATTCTTATTGTATTGCTGACCCAAATATGAATTCTCTTTTTTACTTGTATCCCATTGAAATTTGGGGCTCCATGTGCGTGAATCCCAAAAATTTGCCTGAACTCCAAAAGTCGATTTAAATTTCAGGCCTTTATAAATGTCCAATTCGCCAAAAACAGAACCCATCAGGTTATAACCCTTTGTTGCGTTCTCAACTGTTTTGGCCATTCCAATTGGGTTTGTAATATCGCCATCGTAAATTGACTGGGCTATCGGGCCCGAATAATTGCCATTGGCCCTGAAAACCGGTTGAGTAGGTAAGGCCAGCATGGCATTACGAATACTGTAATCGCCGCTTGTTTTGATATCATTGTTCAATGTCAGGCTATTCCCCAATTTTAACCTGGAGGTCACCTTACTGTCAGTATTCAACTGAAAAGTATAACGTTTGAAGCCTGTATTGATCACAATACCTTGCTGGTCGTAGTAATTCCCTGATATGTAATAATTGGTTTTTTCTCCGCTGCCGGAATAGGACATGGAGTAATTCTGCATTGGTGCGGTGCGAAAAAATTCTCCCATCCAGTTGGTTCCACTACCCAGGCTTTCCGGATTTGCATAAGCCGGGTTTTCCGTTACACCTGCATTGGATAGAATATCGTTGTGCAGGGCAGCAAATTGTGAGGCGTCAAGCACATCAATTAAGTTGGTGGCTTGTTGTACTCCGTAAGAATAGTTGAAATTTACCTGAGACTGTCCGGCAGTGCCACGTTTGGTGGTTACAATTACAACTCCGTTGGCGCCTCGTGATCCGTAAATAGCTGTGGCTGACGCATCTTTTAATACCTGAAGTGATTCCACATCGTCCATGTTCAGTTGGTTCAAGCCTCCCGAAACAGGTAATCCGTCAATAACAATTAGTGGATTACTGTTATTAATTGTTCCTGTACCACGAATTCTGAAAGTTGCATCACTACCTGGCGTCCCTGATGTAATAACCTGGACGCCAGCAGCGCGGCCCTGCAAGGCATCGCTAACACTCGGCACCGGCAGCGAATGTAAATCACTCGTTTTTATCACAGCTACCGAACCTGTCAAATCTTTCTTGCGCTGAGTTCCGTATCCTACCGCCACAACTTCTTCAATGCCAATGGTTTCCTCTTCCAGAACAATATTGAGGATTATTTTATTGCCGACGGCCACTTCCTGAGTCTTCATTCCCACAAACGAAAATTGCAGCATTGCCTTTTCCTGAATATTTGAAATCGAATATTTACCACTTCCATCGGTAATAGTGCCATTGGTTGTTCCTTTTACAATAACAGAAACTCCAGGCAACGAACCACCTGTGGAGTCTGTGACTTTACCTGAAAGCGATTTTTGCTGCTGCATGTCAAAAGCAGAACTTTCTGATTTTTTTGACAATACGATTTGCCTTCCATCCACTTTGTAAGCCACATCGGTACCATTAAACAGGGCATTCAATACCTCTGTGATTTTGACATCTTTTAACTGCACATCAACGGTACGATCGACATCAATCAATGAACGGCTGTAGAGGAAATAGAATTCCGACTGGTCTTCAACCTGTTGCAATACAGTCTGAACTGACGTATTTTTCAGGTTGATCGACAAAGTAGTCGTTTGCGAATAGGATACTGCCGCCCAGGTTTGAAGGACAGCTACCAATGAAATCACGAATGTTAGTTTCATGTAGCGTAACATTTTTTTCACTCCCGGAGAATTGCTCCATGGAATGATCAGTTTCAACTTTTTTTCCATAAATTTAAAGCGTTAAGTATTAACATTGAATTTGGGCCGACAGCGAACCTGCGAAGTTCCTGCCGGCCTTTTTTTATTTCTTCGTCATATAGATGGTGCGCTGTATTTCTGTTGGGTTAGTTACTTTTTTAAATTCAAATCTGACTGGCAAAGCCAAAGCAATAAGTCTCAACGACTGATCCAGTTTCTCATCTTCAAAAGTAGCAGTCATCAAATAGTTATTGATTTCAGGATCAGTTAGAATGATTTCGACATTATACCACCTTGCCAGCTTTTTGATGGCCGTACCCAGCTTTTCATCTCTAAAAATCAGTTTTCCATCAATCCAGGCGGCTGAATTTTGTGGATCAACCGTTTTCCGAACAACCTCTTCGTTCCGGGAATCGAACTGAACCTGTTCACTTGGTTTCATCTCCAATATCTGGTTGTTTCGCTGCAGACTTACCTTCCCTTCGAGCAGTGTAGCTTCAAAGTATTTGTCGGCTGAGTAGGCATTCAGGTTAAAGTGTGTACCGGTTACTACCGTGTTCATCATTGGGTTATTCACCACAAACGGATTCTCAGGATTCGATTTGACTTCAAAATAGGCTTCCCCATCTACAAAAACTTCACGCTGACTTCCTGTAAACTGTTCCGGATAACGAAAAGTGGTGCCATCGTTTAACCACACCCGGGTACCATCAGGTAAATCAATTTGAGTGCGGGTTCCGGGTTTGGTGTAAATTTCACGGAAAGTATTGGAGGCCAATTGATTTGAGTTATTGCCCGGATTAAAATAGAAATAAACCGAAAGTAACAGCAGCGGGATAATCAGAATGGCGGCAACCCTTGAAAACGCCTGGTAGAATGATGGTGATGAAGCCTTCTGTTTAAGCTGATGTATGTGTTGATTGTTGATCTGGTGGTGTACCTGATCGAGCATCCGGTTAAAATCGGGTGATTGTCCTTTCAAGTGTATTTCTGAATTTGTCCATATTTCGCCCAGAATCTGGCGTAACTCAACATCGTTCTCCGGATTGATCAGCCAACTTCGAATTTGTTCCGATTCAGTTGGGGTAGTTTTTCCTTCGAGGTATCTTTCTATATCGTGATAGTTCATAGCGAATTTGATTTGCTTTTACTATACTACGAAATCAAAGGTTATAAACCCCTATCCAGTGGAAAAATATTTATTGGTGAAACATCAGAAAATAAAACAACAATCCAAGGATATCGTATTTGCCCAGTTTTTCCCGGAGATATTTCAATGCTGAAGTCATCTGGTTCTCAACGGTTTTTATCGAAATATTCAACCTTTCAGCAATTTCCCTATTCGAAAAGCCCTGTTCGCGGCTTAGTATAAAAATTTCTTTCCTTTTTTCGGGCATTTCCTGAATTAGCTGATTGGCAAGCCTTTCAATATTCCGAAATTCAACAGTCTGTTCTGTTTCGTTCGTTTGAAAGCCAGTTATCCTACCAAATTCGCCAATCCTCATCTTTTCTGATTTTTCTTTCCGGAGCCATGAAATTGTTTCGTGATAAGCTACCGAAAACAGAAAGGATTTGAAAGAAAGATGTTCTTTGATTTGCTCCCGTTTTTCCCAAACTTTTAAGAAAACCAATTGGGTAACTTCTTCGGCAGCAAAAGAATCACGGGTAATACTTAGGGCAAATGCATAAAGATTTTCAGAATATTTATGAAACAAGGCATCGAAGGCTGTAAAATCGTCTTTCTTCAAACATTCCACATAAGCCTTGTCTTCTTTTATCTGCATGGTAACTTTAGAATTAGAGCAGGTAAAAGTATAAAATGATTCTGTTATTTGTTTTAATTAAAACCGGTTCAACTGAATTCGTTTCAAAAAAGAATCACGGCCAAACTGACCGTGATTCTTCGATTATCCACCAAAAACTAACAGGGAATATCCTGTTAGCAGATTCAGATTTTTGCCATTTAGCTTTCTTTAATCAGTGAAGGAAAATAACAAGCAATCAAACCCAATAATTCTTCTTCAGTTTTTGGATTTTGTGTGATTACCCGTTGAGTGTAGAATTGGGAGTTGTCCATCATATTATTAATCACATCTGAACTTACTGTCTGATATTCCTTGCTGATCCGTTTAACACCAAACACATGTTTCTTACAAACATATTCGACCTCAAAATTATCGGTGCGTACAATAAAGTTCATACATTTTTTGGTCTTTTTGACACCGATTAGTACAGGCGAATCGCTGTTAGTGTAGTTCAATTCGTAGGTTTTTACGGCTTCTCCACCAAGCGTAATGGCATCAGGCGAAGTAGCAATCGTATATTGACCAAGTTCAGTCAATGAATTTCCGCTAAGAAGCGAGGTTCCTTTTTCTTTTGCTGCGGTAACCAAACAAACCAACAGCAAACCAAGCGACAGAGTTACAAGTTTTGTTTTCATGATTTTCGTTTTTCGTTATTGTTTTTATAAGCTGAAGTAAATTTATTTCAAATACTAAAGCGCGTGAGTGAAATTCAACCAACAGATCAATTTTACAAGGGAATGTGATTATTCGGATAACCAACGCCATTCACTGCGAAGCTTTGAAAAATAGAATTAATCTGATCACCTACTTATAGAAAAGTCCGGATTAATCAGTTTAAAGCTGTTATTCCGGACTTTTAAGTTATCTGAATGAATCAGATCAAAATTATAGGCGGTACAACTGAATGTAACCGCCCATAAAAGCAATGCAATCTATTTTCTGAACATGGCTAAATAATTGAAAGATGGCGAAAGACGCCTAAATAATTGATGTCTTCCGGGTGAAATATTTGCCTATTGCAAACGAAAATTAATAGGAAGTGTGAATTGAACAGCCACATCTTTTCCCTTTTCTTTACCGGGAATCCATTTTGGCATACTATTTACCACGCGCAAAGCTTCTGCATCAAGTAAAGGGTCAACTCCTCTCTCAATCCTGGCTTTTAAGATCGAACCATCTATGCCAACAACAAAACCCACAAAGACTTTACCCTGCGTACCCTTTTTCAAAGATTCTTTAGGATATTGAATTGTATTCACTAAGAAATTAACTAATTCAGTTTGTCCTCCGGGAAATTCAGGCATTTGTTCAACTTTATCGTAAACTTTCCCCTGATTTTTTTCTGATTTTGTTGTACTGGTTTTGGATTCTGTAGATACATTTGGTCCAAAAGCAGACATTGCCAATAAACCAACTGCCATTAGTAACCCAATAAGGATTTTACCCATGGCTATTTTTTGGGAATTTAATTTTGAGTTCATTTTAATTAAGATTTTGATAATGAATAATTGAAGTTGTTGGCCCATTCAGATTTAGAGCCAACATACTGATTTAATAAACTTTACTGCAAACGAAAATTGATTGGAAGGGTAAGCTGTACAGCAACTTCTTTTCCGCCTTGTTTGCCCGGTGTCCATTTTGGCATACTATTCACAACACGAAAAGCTTCAGCATCAAGTGCCGGATCAGTTCCTCTGACAATTTTAACATTGGTAACAGAACCGTCTTTGGCGATCACAAATGTGACATAAACTTTCCCCTGAATTCCCTTTTCCTTAGCCTGTTGTGGATACGTAACTGATTTCAAGAGATACTCCGGCAAAGCCTTTTCTCCTCCGGGAAATACTGGCATTTGCTCTACAACCGTATAAATATTCCCGTCCTGATTTGATTCTGCAAGTGGCGGTGTTGGAGCCCCCACTCCTTCATTACTTATTAATCTTTTCAGATTCTCAATAACGGCAGAATCTCCGGTGATTTGTAACGGATGACCTTGAAATTCAATGGTGGCAGTCTTTCCTGCAGGAGCTTTTTCAGTTTTAGTAGATTGTTTTTGCTCACAGGCAAAAACGGCAACCAAACTGGCAGCCAATACAAATCCGATGAGAACTTTAATATTGGCAATTTTTCCGGATTTTATTTTTGAAATCATTTGGATACGGGTTTTAACTAACGAATAATTGAAGTTATTGGCAAGTACAACTTGCTCGCCAACATACTGGTTGATTAGGATCTGCTTGTACCACGAAGGCGCAGTTCCATGTGAGATCACAGCATGATCAGCCAGAAATTCGTGATTTTCTCGCAAGGCTCTTCGAAATATCCAGAAGAAAGGATTAAACCATTGAAAGACAGCAATAATTTCCAGAGCCAATACATCAAATGTATGGCCTTGCCGGATATGTTGCCGTTCGTGCTCGAGCATTTTTTCCCAGCCTTTGGTATTTTTCAGGTTTGTACTTACGAAAATGTAATTCAGAAAAGAAAATGGGCTAATCTCCCTTTCCAGAAAAACCAGGCTGATTTTTTCTTCCTGAACCACCCGGTTTTGCGCAATTAACCGGATGATCTGATATATCTGGAAGAATAGCTTCAAAGCTAAAAACACGACTCCTGATAAATAGACATAGCCCAACAAACTGTAATTCATCACAAATTGCTCGGCTCCATGCGACAAAGTGGCGCTATAAATAGTTACGGAACTAAGCAAATTGACGTAGGGAGTAACTGTCACTTCCTGAAGCATTGTTGCCTGTGGCGCATAAAACGGGATGTGCAACAGTGGCAGGATGGTCGAGAAACTTATTGAAACCAGCAGAAACCACCGGTTTACATTGAAATAGGTTTCTCTCCGTAAAAACAGGAAATAAACCAACGCAAAAAGGCTCAGGCTTATTCCAGACTCCAGCAGATAATTTACAAAGCTAGTCATTGGATGTTGGGTTTTCAGGTTTCAAATCTTTTCCTGCTTCCTTGATTATTTCTTCAAGTTCTGAGAGGCTCATTTTGTCTTCTTTGGCAAAAAACGAAACCATTTCCTGAAATGAGTTACTAAAATAACCACTGAGGAAATTTTTGAAATACGATTTCGTGTAATCCGTTTTGCTTACAACTGGAAAATACTGATGTGTTTTTCCATACGCGAAATGGTCAACAAATCCTTTCTTTTCCAAAATCCGGATAATCGTAGAAACCGTGTTGTACGCAGGTTTTGGATCGGGAAGCTTGTCAACAATTTCCTTGACAAACGCTTTTTCCAGAATCCACAATTCCTGCATAATCTGCTCTTCAGCTTTAGTTAATTCTTTCATTTGACCAGTTGATTGGATATCCGGAACAAATATATAACTAACAATTTAGTTTTCCAACTAAATTGTTAGTTATTTTTAAAATATTTTATTTTTTCTTACAAATTGCAGCCCAGCCGCCGCCTTTTGCCATCTCAATTTTAAGTTTGTCGGCTTTGGTTACCTGTTTCACCATCCGTTTGTAATCGTTGCAACTCACTTCGGCATTCGCGCCATCCTGCATAATCTCCATTTCGTAGGTTCCTTCACCCAAAAAGGACAGGTCAAGGTTGAGCGATCGGGCTGTCCAATCGGTCATGGCTCCCAAATACCAGTCTCTGCCTTTCTGGCGGGCAGTCAGGATGTAATCGCCTGCTTTGGCATCCGGTAATCTTTGGAAAATGCACTTAAATCTAAAGCAATGATTATCAGTGAACAGATAATTTCTCTTTAGTTGATTTTATGGGTAATGAAAATTAAATTGTAAACGAATCAGCATCGTTTAAAACCGGGAATGCTGCCCTGAAATTCATCAATTCGCTGTGTGAAAATCCGGCTATAATTATGCCTTTGTGATGATCTCCAATCTCTGCCAGTATGTTTCCTTTTGGATCAATCAATTGTGAATTTCCCGAATAGGAAATCGTATTTCCATCAACTCCTACACGGTTTGCCCCAACCACATACGATTGGTTTTCGATGGCACGGGCCTTCAATAAAGTATTCCAGACCGTAGTTCTGGATTGTGGCCAATTGGCCGAATAAACCAGTATATCATATTCGTTCCTGTTCCGCGCCCACACCGGAAACCGCAAATCATAGCAAATCAGCGGACAAATGCGCCAGCCCTTGTAATCAACAACCAATCGCTCTGTCCCCTTCCGGAAATGGCTTTCTTCGTTGCCCATCGTAAACAGGTGGCGCTTGTTGTAAAAATGAATTTCTCCTGAAGGTTCAACAAACAACAGCCGGTTGAAATATTGGTTATCTTCGCGAATAATCAAACTTCCGCATAGGGCAAGCTGATGTTCTGAACTGCATTTTTTCATCCACCTAACTGTTTCTCCATCCATCGGCTCGGCAAGTTTTGCTGCATTCATCGAATAACCTGTAGCGAACATTTCAGGCAAGAATACCACATCAGTTTTCTTATTGGCTTTCCGGAGCCATTCATCAATCTTTTCGCGGTTTGCAGCGGGTTTTTCCCAAACCAGATCGAGCTGAAATACGGCAATGTTTAAAATTTCCTGTGACATCATGCGAAGTTTTGAGTTTTAAAACTGGTCATTACTTATCATTGATTTTTCCAAAAATTAATCTTCCTATGTAAACCGTTCAGGATGCTTGCCAACAATACCATGGTCCCTGTACCAGGTTTTCATCCGGTGCATATCATTTTCGGCATCGTCAGTCAGCTCCAAAGTTTCGCGCCAGCCGATTTCCTTTCTCCCGAAATCAAAAAAACCGATATAGACTGTTGCTCCTGTAGCTTTTGCGATCGTATGAAATCCGGCTTTCCAATGTCTATTCAATTTTCGGGTACCTTCAGGAGTTATCGCCAGATGCATTTCCTTACGGCTGTTCATCTCATGAATAATTTGTTTGGTTACCGAAGCGCCCCGTGACCGGTCAATGGGTATTCCTCCCATCTTTTGTAAAACCGGGCCCAACGGCCAAAAGAAAAATTCTTTTTTAATCATGGTATGGGCAACTCCTCCAACGGAAGTATAGTGCAGGTACGAAATTACAAAATCCCAACCGCTGGTATGAGGAGCGCCAATAATAATTGCCTTTTTATGAGGCATTTTTCCATTGATTGATTTCCAGCCCATCATTTTCAGGAGCAGTTTACAGATTGATTTCCACATTTTATTCAATTTCGTAGGCGGTGATGTTTGTTGCGTAGCAGTAATCTTTCAATAAACGAATTGCTAACTGACCAGCAGATTCCAATTGAATATGGCCACCAAAATCGATCAGTATCATCAGAAAACGTTTAGTATTTGGTTTAACCTCAGTTCGTTGGGAATCACTGGTTGGAGAACCAAAAGCACCCTGCCCGTCACGAAAAACAGGCAGATTTTCAACATTCAGTCCACCTTTGCCAATTCCTGAATAGGATTCGTCAGCGATTCCTATTCCAAAAGTTATTTTACCCTGAATGCAACTTGCATCGTAACCGCCTATCGAAAAACCTGTTGAAATAGAAACCAGATTGAGCTGATCAACCACATTACTGATTGGATATAATCCTTTCCCGGAAACAACCCTGCGTAATAAAGCCTCAGCAGATAAACGATATCGGGCCGGATCTTTTCCACAGGCTTTATACGCCTTTCGGGACTCATTGATAACCGGAATTTTACTGATATCTTCAATGACCAGCGATTGATTGATTTGCCTGATCCGATCATCAATTTCAGCGGAAAGTGCACTGCATGATTCTTCAACTATAACGTCAGCTTCAATGCAGCTTAACCGCAATTCAGGGCATAGCATTTTAAGTTCAGGACTGATAGTTATGCTAATCATTTCGCTTTTTTGTTTACTCACTCAGGTATCAAAGCAAAAATAGGAATTTTGACTGCAACAACTATTTTAAAAGAAAAAAAATTATTTATTCTTCTGAATCTCCTAAATCCTGCACACGTTCAGTTGAGCTCGTGCCGAAGTCGGGCTTACCGCCTTGGGGTGACAGTTTTTTTATACTTTCATCTGGTTTTCAGGGAATAAAAAAAGTCCTTGAAATTCAAGGACTTTTTTTATTAATGGCGGTGCGGACGGGACTCGAACCCGCGACCCACGGCGTGACAGGCCGTTATTCTAACCGACTGAACTACCGCACCAATTTTCAGTATTTTTTTTGTGTTTTAAATGACTTTTTTTTGAACGAACCTCCTAAAATCAGTTTTTGAAAAGGCTTTGCAAATATAGTCTTTCTTTTTATCCCCGCAATAGGACAAATTAAAAATATCATTCACTTTTTTATCCTTACAGATTCCCTGCAAAGTACTGAATATCAACTACATTAAATATCTTCCTCTCCAATAACAAAATTCGATTCATTCAGTTTCAGCTCACCTTTCCATCTGTATGCCAACAATCTTCCGGTTCGTGATACACCTGAGTCAACACAACAAACATTATCTTTTATTATACCGAAACCCTCAATCAAACTGTAATGTCCGAAAAAAATAATTGGAGCATTTTCAGGATATGGGTTTCTGAATTTTACTATTTCAGGGGGAATGGTATAAGCTGGAAGTTCGAACCTACTTTCGATTGAAACTTCATTAAAAGTCTTCCCTTCAGGATTATCCCACCATTTCATTCGAAATGAACGGTGGGGCCTTCCATCATCATCAAAAATCAGGAGGTCTTTGGGTAATTGAAAATCTACACCTTTACATGATTGCCAAAAGCTTTCAGAAAATTTGGTGCCATTCAGGGCAATTTCACGTAAAACTGTTTTGGTTAGCTTTGGTTCAGTTATCGTTCTTTTTAGAAGTTTAATATTTTCATCGTCCCAACAGGCATGAATAATCCGAATGTCGCCAAAATCAAGAAACATCGGCAAAGTCCTCATCCATTTCAAATGACTTTTAAACTCTTCTTTGTACAACACAAATTCATCGAGGGTCTGATTAATCTGCAACTGGTACTTGGGTATCCGTTTTTTATAATATTTGCCTTCAATATCGCGTAAATAATAGAGGACTGCATACATTTCATGATTCCCCAAAATTGCATAAGCTGAACCCTTTTCGACCATTTTCCGGATTAAAATGATGGTCTCCCTGATTTTAGGCCCCCGGTTGATAAAATCGCCCACAAAAACGGCTTTGCGTGAAGGATGAAAATAGCATTCATCCTTAAGCTTGTAACCCATTTTTTTCAACAGGTTTTTTAACTGATCTGCGTGACCATGAACATCTCCGATAATATCGTACATAAAAAATTGCCCGAATGGTTTATTCGGGCAATTTAATTATTTTTTAAATACCATCGTTTCTTTCAACAATGAAACGATGATGCCTTTCGGTTTTCTACCAGAAATACATGTAGAACAAAGAACAAGCTAAAACTACACCTAACGAAGCAATTACATCCCACTTGTTCCAACTATTCCTGATAAGGGTTTTGTAGTCGCCTGTGAAAGTGATAAACTCTACCTGTTGAGCAGTAGGTTTTGGAGTGAAAAACGATACTACAACCATAAACAACATGATGAAGACAAGCAGCCATATCTCAAAGATAAGCCAGTTGGTATGCCAGAACCAATGGGTGGATTCCCAGTACCAGCCTGTCATTACGTCTTTACCTGTATTTGTAAAAATGTTGGTCAGCAAACGTACCATACCAATAAGAAAGCCAACTATCAAACCTGCTTCACCTGCCTTGGGTGTAATTCTTTTGGAAAATATACCCATTACGAATACGGCTACCATTGCAGGTGCTAGCAGCGATTGAATGCCTTGCAAATAGGAGTAAAGACTGCCAAGACTCATCATGACTGGTATCCATACAATACCAAGTACTACTACTACAATTGTTGCAATACGACCGACCAAAACGTACCTGGCTTCGCTTTTACCTTTAAACATTGGCTTATAAAAGTCTTCGGTATAAAGCGTAGCGCATGAATTGAAGAATGCGGCCAATGAAGCGACTAATGCCGATATAAAACCGATAGTTACTATTCCTTTCACACCGGCGGGCAGCACAAACTTAACCATGGAACCAAAGGCGGTATCAGGGTTTTCTAAGGTAAAGCCGCTGCCGGTACGAGCCGCCAATGCGGCTGCTACCATCCCTGGGATCAGGAACATAAATACAGGCAACAATTTGAAATAACCGGCAGCGATAGTCCCTCTGCGCGCACGCATCATCACTACGTCGCTAGACTCGCCTTTTGTTTGTCCGAGCACACGTTGAACGATATGTTGGTCGGTAGCCCAATACCAAAAGCCAATTATTGATGCTCCGATAAATACCCAAAAACCAGGATAGTCGTCATATAGAGGGTCGCCCGTCTCAAGGTGGAACATGTGGTTTGTACCGTATGTAACGCCGTCTGCTCCAACGTTTAGCGTTTTTGAGTAGTCAATCATCGCAGTCCAACCGTCAGCAATACTGCCGTTTCCGAGCGCGGACAAACCTAAGAAAAGAACAAGGAATGAACCAATGATAAGTATAGGCGTTTGAATTGCCGATAGTGTCATCACACCCTTCATGCCGCCCAAAACGGTAAATATACCCGTTAACACTATCAATCCGATAGCTCCGTACCAGAAAGGCAAGCCAAGAAGGCTTTCCATGAAGATACCTCCGGTAAACGCTGTTACACTCACTTTGGTCAACACGTATGCTATAAGTGTAATAATAGACAGCCACGAACCGGTACGAGGTGTGTAGCGATTTTTGAGGAAGTCGGGCATGGTGATGATTTTCCCCAACTTAATGTTCATAAGTTGATAGAACGGCACAAAGAGCCAACCCAGGATGAGTATCATCCAGCCTTGCATCTCCCAGTGCGCCATGCCTACACCTGCCTTTGCGCCTGTGCCGGCAAGCCCTACAAGGTGTTCCGAGCCAATGTTTGCAGCAAAAATAGCCGCACCAATGATATACCAGGGCTCGCCTTTACCGAACAGGAAATCTTCGCTGTCGGCACCCTTTTGCATACGTTTGTGCTTTTGTATCGAGCGCGCTACAGCCCACCCTACAGCCAAAATCCCAACTGTGATAGTTACCCAGTCGAGCCAAATAAATTCATTTGAGTTCCAATTCATAGTTTTTACAGATTAGATTATAATAGTTTAAAATTTAACAATCCGATCAATATCTATTTCTCCGATATTGCTTTTGGCCTTGTAATAAAATGCACCTTTCCTCGATTCTGATGCATCTTTCAGACTCAATTTTTCGAGTACGCCAAGCGACAAAATTTTTTTCCTGAAATTTCCCGGATCAAATTCGTGCTGAAAAATCGCTTCGTACAATTTCCTTAACTGAATCAAAGTAAACATTTCAGGCAGAAGCTCTTTACCGCACAAACTGTATCCGGCTTTTTGCTGAAGTTTTACCAATGCCTTTTCAAACATAGTCTGATGATCAAAGATCAGGTTTGGAAGTTTTCGTATTGGCACCCAGTAAGCACCATTCTCCCTCACACATTCCTCATCATGCAAATCAATCCGGATTAATGCATAATAAGCTAAACTGATAACCCGTGCTTCCGGATCGCGATTCGGCGCTGAGAAGGAAGCCACCTGTTCCAGAAAAATCTGTTCCAGACCAGTTGTTTGTTTCAAAATTCGGGCTGCAGCTTCATCGGCCGATTCATCGTCCTGAACAAAACCACCCAGCAGTGACCACTCTCCTTTATGTGGTTCAAAGCTACGGGGATAAAGTAGGAGTTTGATCTCATCATCCTGATAACCAAGTATCACACAATCAACTGCAACAAAATGTCGCGGATGGTTTTTGTACAATTCCATTCAATTAACCTGAAATTACTTCCGACTAAAGTATAAAAGTATTATTTACTTTTATTACTATTCGCGTACAAAAGACAATTTTCTGTTGGAAAACATTTTTTCTCAAAGCTGAGTAATAAATTCAGGGAATGACAGAATCCGAATTGAATTACTTTTTGTGAACAGAAGATGTTCAAAGTCTTTCGATTTTTGCTTCAAATCAATGGTTGCCAGAACTTCTTTAATTGATTCCTTTAGCACTTGAAGATTATTTATTCCGCACTTTGCTGAAAGAAACGAATAATTAGGTGAGGTTTGTCCTAGTAAAAACATTGCATCGTAAAAGTCACGACCTTTTTGACGCGAAAGCAAAGCCGATATTTTCATCGAACAAAGTACGTCAACCGGAGGTACCGGAAACGAAAAAAACATGCCACAACCTTTGATGTTTGACATCACCGTCGGATAAATTATTTGTTGATCCTGACTCTCAATTTTTATTAAAAACCGTTCGTCCCGGTATCCGGACAATCCCATTTCAAACAGCATTTCAGGAAAATAAAGATTTCTTCTGAAAGCTTGCAACTTTTCATTCGCAACATCGCGAGTTTCCACTTTGAATCCACTTCTATTCAAAAAAATCAGGATTGCATCAGTCATTGCGATAAATTCTTCCTTCGAAAAATCTTTACAGTCGAAATCCAAATCTTCCGAGAACCGGTCTATTCCATAAACCAACCGAAGACTTGTTCCACCTATAAAAGTAGTCTTCCGAACAAAAGGAGTAGTTGCCAAATAGTCGAGTATCAAAAGCTGCAAATATTCTTTGAGCATGTATTTCCGAAACGAAAGATTTTCACTCAAAAAAGGTGGAAAGAAGTTCTTTAGTTGTTCAATCTGAATCATAATTGATAGGTTTTAAGTAAAAGATTCGCCCGTTTCTCAAGAGCTTTGCCCCCAAATTGTTTCAAATATTCCTGAAATAGATTAACATTCCATCTATTCTGCATAAAATCCTCATCCAAACGCAATTCCTGAAAATCACTCTCTGTCTTGTAAAATGGATAGAGATAGATCATGTCAAGCAAAGCTTTTTCCGGAGATGCGAAAAGCACCGTCTGTCGTTCTAGAGGTTTCAGTTCATATCCAAAAAACAAATCCGGACGCACTGATTTATAGGAAAATTCACCAAATTCGTTACTAAATCTTGCTGTTTTAAGTGAAGTAACACTGGTGATCTGAACCACTGCTTCAGGAATTATTCCATAGAAAGCCAGAGCAGTATGCAAACTGATATACGATGGCCGGTAAATTCGGTTTGCCAGAAGAAATGAGAAACCTGATTTACTTTTGAATTCAGGAAAAGTATAATAACCATTGCGTAGTTTGACCAGTAAACCCTTTTGAACCCAATGGCTTATATTGTTCTTATCAAAGTCAGGCTGCCAGGCATAAACCTGATTCGAATTGAAACATTCCAATTCGACCATCTTTTTTCGAAACTCCTGAAAATTCATTTTGTTTCTGTTTTTCCGCAAATATACGGAAAAACAGAAACAAAACATTGATCGGCAAAGAATTTAATTTAATAAATATGAGTATCCGCATGTTTACCCAAGCTATGCTTTGCCCCCGAGTACTCGGGGCTTCAGCTGACGGACAGATTGTAAACAACAATGAAAGGCTTTAGCCACAGCTTATTGGGCTAAAGCCCAGATATCACATTTCCCCTTCAACCGTTGACTGAAGTCAACGGCAAAGGATAATCGCACAATATGAAACTGTTTAGGTACTCAACCGGATACTCATATTAATAAAAAATGGCAGAAGAAAATCTCTTCTGCCATTCTATGAAAACACCATATTAAATGCACCTTTTACAGCACTATACAGCAATATCTTTGTTTACGTTCTTGCTTCCGATTAAAGCGTAGAATAACAAGTAACCCAGACCAGCAACAATTACCCAATAACTAGGCATATAACCAGCAATATCGGCTACCCATCCCTGAAGTGCAGGAAGAATACCACCACCGCAAACCATGACCATGAAAATTCCTGAAGCTGCTGCCAGATATTTTCCCAAACCTTCAACAGCAAGATTGAAAATACCACCCCACATAATCGAAGTACAAAGACCTACTAATACAAGGAATGCAGCATTGATAGGAACTTCCAATAAACCAAATGAGGTTACACCAGCCACACTTTTCAATACAGGCAATGAAACCTGTATAGTGTTTGGAGTAAACATAGCCAACAGTACAAGTACCAGACCCAGCCCGGATGCAAAAGTGAGCATCGTTTTACTTGACACCTTTGCTCCTATTGAAGCTCCAACCAAACGGCCTATCAGCATCAGGAACCAATACGTACCTGCAACGAATCCTGCAGTAGTAGCATTCATTGGATTAGGAGTATTCGGATCAACAAGGAAATAATTCAAAACACCGGGAGTACCCACTTCAACGCCAACATAGACAAAAATACCGATAGCCCCTAAAATGAAATGACGGAACTTAAAGGCACCAGACATCAGGTTTCCCAGTGGTTCAGAAGATTGCTCAGCGTGAGGTTCCGGAATATTTACAAAATACAATACAACAAATACAATCGCGAATACAGCCATTGCTGCATACATGAAGGGGAAAATATCAGTGATTCTGGCCTTTGCAGCATCTCCAATTAAAATACCAACGATCATTGGTGTAGCAGTAGCCATTACTGAGTTGAAAGATCCTCCAACCTGAATCAGTTGATTACCTTTATTACCCCCACCGCCAAGCGTGTTAAGCATAGGATTAACAACGGTATTCAACAAACACATAGAAAAACCTGCCACAAATGCGCCTGAAAGATAAACGGCAAAAGCTGAACCCTGCCCTGTATAACCTGAAAGATATTGGATACCTACTCCTACAAAGCCAACTGCAACAGCAATCAAGGCCGTTTTCTTATAGCCTATTCTTTGGAGTAAAATACCGCTGGGTATTCCCATTACTGCATAAGCAATAAAGTTGGCTGCATTCCCAAGAAGTCCTAAGAAATTAGTTACTTCAAATTGGCTCTTTAAAACGATACCCATTGGGGCTGCCAGGTTTGTTACGAACGAAATCATACCAAAAAGCATGATCATCATGATGATTGGCACGGTGTAATTTTTGTTTTGAGTCATAATTTTGATAGATTAGTTTGTGAATTTATTAAGTTATCGTTTTTGTTGTACTTGTTAGATTTAGTGTTCGAATTTGCAAAAAATAACTAAGTATTTAGCATACCTGACTAAAATTTACAGATCAAGCTTTATAGAACCTTTGGCACGGATAAACAATTTATGGCAACTCCCTTCGCCATAGACATGTTCTAGCGTTTTAACATACTGATCGAGCAAATCTTGCGGCACAAAAGCCTGAATAGTTCCTCCGAATCCACCGCCGTGAACACGCCATGCCCCTTTTCCTTTCAACACCATTTCGCTCAAAGCTAAAGCCAGCGAAACAACCTGCTCGTCTTTATGTACGACATCGAAAATATTTTGATTGTACATATAGGAGCTGTAACCCGACTCTACCACCATTTTCAGGAAGGCCTGAAAATCGTTTTTTTCGATGGCAGCCACCTGATCAACAACACGTTGGTTATCGCCCTGAAAATGATAGGCACGAAGAATTGCCCGATCGCCTGTTTTTTTACGGATTTCAGGAATTTTCTCTACAATCTGTTCCAATGTCACCTGCCTCAAAACTTTAGCGCCAAGTTCAGCCGCTACTGCCTTCATTTCAGTTGGAAGAGAAGCATATTCTGCCTGTGAAGCAGCATCGTCATGTCCGCCTCCAACATCGGTAATAACCAGTGCGAATCCTGTTGAAACGAAATCAAAGTCAACTTCTTTAACGATGGGTTTCGAAGGATCTTCAAAATCAATGGTTATCAATCCACCTACCGAACAGGCTGTCTGATCCATTAAACCACAAGGTTTTCCGAAGAAATTATTTTCGGACCACTGACCGATGATGGCATTTTCAACCTTACTCATTTTTCCATCGTTGAATAATTGATTCACAACGGCGCCAATCAACACTTCGAATGATGCCGAAGAACTCAGGCCAGAACCTTTGGGCACACGGCCATCAATGCAGGCATCGAAACCACCAATTTCGAAACCCTTTTCTTTCATACGGGCACAAATTCCTTTAACCAGCGACGATGAAGTATAGAATTGAGCCGGATCAATTTCCAAAGAACTCAAATCAACCTGAAATTCAGGATATCCAACCGATTTGATACGGATTGTATTGGTTTCGTTTTTAGTCGCAACCGCTATCATATCGAGGTTAACAGCGCCAGCCAGCACCCGTCCGTAATTGTGGTCGGTATGGTTTCCGCCAATTTCAGTACGTCCCGGCGAACTGAATAATTCAACATCATCAGTTCCGTAAACAGTCTGAAATTCATTCATCAAAGCGGCGTAACGATCGGCCTGTTCTTTCAGGACAACTTCATTTACACCATATAACTCCTGAAACAATGGATTTTTTCCATTGGCAATCTTTTCAATTAAAGCATTAATTTTTGCCATAAGTCTTTCGTTTATTGATTATTGAATATTGATTATTGGTTATTTATTTTTTAAAAAATAAGAAACACCGAATAAGAAATAAGGAACATCGAAGTTTTCGTTTTACATTTCTTGTTTCTTGTTCGATATTCGATATTAATTTATTTTGATTTATAATGTACATCAGAAAGGTCGCGTAAGCGTTTTGCAGCTTGTTCGGCGGTAATATCGCGCTGCGGGCTTGCCAGCATTTCGTAGCCTACCATGAATTTTTTCACTGAAGCAGAACGTAACAATGGTGGATAAAAGTGCATGTGAAAATGCCACTCCGGATAATCTTTTCCATCGGTTGGCGCCTGATGAGGACCTGCAGAATAGGCAAACGAAACTTCAAAAAGGTTATCGTATTTTATAGTCAACTTCTTATAAATACCGGCTAAAGAATTCCGTTCAGCATCGGTTAACAACGTTATATTTTGAACAGCACGTTGACTGATGATCATGGTTTCGAAAGGCCAGACAGCCCAATAAGGAACCAAGGCAACAAAATGATCATTTTCAACGAGGATGCGGTCTTTTTTTACCAATTCAGCCTTCAGGTAATCGCCTAACAAGGTTGTTCCATGTTTTTCGTAATATTCCTTCTGTGTTCTCGATTCTTTTGCGGGTTCTGCCGGCACCGAAGACGATGACCATATTTGTCCGTGCGGATGCGGGTTAGAGCAACCCATAATCGCACCTTTGTTTTCAAAAATCTGGACATAATTAATCTTTTCATTCTTACCCATTTCGGCAAATTCATCGCACCAGACATCAATTACTTTCCGAATGTCTTCAACATCCATTTCAGGTATGGTCATACTGTGGTCTTCGCTGAAACAAATCACCTTACATATACCGGTTTCGCTTTTAGCCTGAAAAAGATTTCCTTCATCAACCATTCCTTCAGGAGAATCGTTTAACAGCGCGCTAAAGTCGTTTGTAAATACGAAGGTTCCTTTGTATTCAGGATTAAACTTCCCTCCTGCCCTTTCGTTTCCCGGACATAAATAGCAAGACGGATCATAGCCCTGACGTTCGTCAGAAACAGCCTTTTCAACCTGTCCCTGCCAGGGTCTTTTTGCCCTGTGCGGTGAAACTAAAATCCAATCTCCTGTCAGTGGATTTAATCGTTTGTGCGGGTAATTTTCAATATTAAATTTGCTCATAAATAATGTTATAGTGAGTTTCGCCTTATCAACGACGACCGATTCCTGATTTTTCCCGTACTACGTTCCTGAATAATCCGGGCAAGTGTTTGACCCATCAACTGAAAATCAGTTGAAATAGTTGTAATACCGCCTGCCACTACTTCTTTAAGAACGGTATCGTTAAACGAAACTATACCAACATCCTTCCCCAAAACCAGGTTTTTCTCCGAAGCCATTTTTATCAATCGAACCAGATTGCGGTCGGAGGGCACAAAATAGGCCTCGCCGGCTCTCATCTCTTTATTAATAACGTTCCTGATAATTTCCGATTGAAAGCCCATTTCAGAACAAAACCGCTGAAATCCGTTCATTCGTCCTTCCGGCTCTTTTCCTCCCGGAAAAATCATAATCAGTTCAGAGTATTTCTGAAGTAAATCAAGACCTTCATTCAAAGCATCGTAAACATCCTGTTCAAAATCCTGATAAACAACCGGATAATCTGTAAGATCGTCTTTTTTACGGTCAAGGATATATACTCTTTCCCTGGGGAGTTTCCCAATAATATCGGCAGTAAAATCAAAAGTTGCAGGCATGATCACATACGAAGTGTATTTTCCGGCACTCTCTGAAATAAGATTTTTAAAAACCTGATAATTAAAGTGATGAAAATAAATATCAACACTCGATTTTGCATCCAGGCTATTCAGAAATGAAGAATACAAATCTTCTTTAAAAGCATTCAGTTCGTCGAAGAGCACAAATATTTTCTGGTCCAGATTTATCTCAGTGCTATTAATATAATAGCCTTTCCCCGGAATAGAATTGATAATTCCCTTGGCCTTCAATTCGTTAAAAGCAACCATAACCGTATCCCGCGACAATTCGAACTCGGAACAAATCTGGTTTAAAGAAGGGATTTTATCGCCCAGTTTTAGTTCATTATTAGAAATAGCTGTATAAATAGAATTGATTATCTGACGGTATTTTGGTAATCCTAGTGAATCATCAATCTGAATATTTTTCACCTTTTTGATATAATTTGTTTAATCGTTTTCAAAAGTAAAAATAAATCTATACAAAATACACAACCAGTACCTACCAGTATGAGCGAAAAAATTAAATTTGTAAGCCAGTTAATAAAGTATTCAGTGGTCAGTCGCAGTTGGCAGAAAAAAAATTGTCATTCATTGTCATTTGCTTCACGTCATTCTTTGTAAGAAAAACAATGACTATTAAATGACCACTTAATGACTATAAATGACAAAACTTTATGAAACTTATTTTTTAATCCAACGATTTTTGAACAGGTAAAAACAACTAAAACAGCTAAGCATGAAAATTACAAAAACACACTTTGGAAAAACGAACGAAGGTATTGAAGTTGATTTATTTACGCTGATCAACGACAATCAGATGACAGTAAAAATTACCAATTACGGTGCAATCATTACCGCTATTGAAACTCTTGATAAAAACGGAGAACTGGCTAATATTGCATGTGGTTTCGAAAAGCTGGAAACCTATCTGAGCCCTGAATATTTGGGAAGTTACCCCTATTTTGGATGTATTTGTGGTCGGGTGTGTAACCGTATTGCCGAAGGCAAATTTACGCTCGAAGGTAAAAATTATTCGCTGGCAGTCAATAACGGGCCAAACCATCTTCATGGTGGTATTGTTGGATACGACCGTCGTTTATGGACTTCTGAAATCCTTAAAGAAAATGAACTAATAGGCGTGAAGTTGAGTTATTTGAGTCCTGATATGGAAGAGGGCTACCCCGGAAATCTAAGAGTGACCTGTACTTATACTTTAAATAACTACAACGAGTTGGCTATGGAATACGGCGCAGAAACCGATCAGACGACTATTGTGAACCTGACCAACCATACTTATTTCAACCTTACCGGAGGCCGAGATACTATTTTGAACCATGAACTTGAATTGCCGGCTAAATTGGTTACCGAAGCTGTTGGAAATATTCCGACCGGAAATATTGTTTCGGTAGAAGGAACTCCGTTTAATTTCCTGAACAAAAAGAAGCTGGGAAAAGATATTGAACCTCTGTTTGATGGGTATGACCTGAATTTTGTTCTGGAAAATACGGAAGGAAATTTGGTTTTCGCCGGATGTTTGAGCGAAGAAACCTCAGGAAGAATGGTTGAAGTACACACCACACAACCGGGCATCCACCTTTATACCGGCTACTGGATTCCGGAGATGACAATTGACGGACATAAAAAATTTGGCCGCTACTCAGGCGTAGCGCTTGAAACGCAGCATTACCCTGATTCAATCAACAATCCACATTTTCCGCCGGTGACACTTGCTCCGGGACAACACTTTTACGAAAAAACGATTTATACGTTTGGGGCAAAATAACTAAAGGGCATCAGCCCTTTTTTTAAAGCTTCCCAAACCGTACTTTGGAATGGATACGGAGCGAACTGTTTAATAAAATTTGTACATTTGAATTACTTTGAAATTTAAACCTTGACGATATGAGAACCATCATCGAACTTTTTGAAACCAGCGTGGCCAAATTCCCGGACAACATTTACCTGTGGGAAAAACAAAACGGCAAATATGAAGGTACCACTTACCGGCAAACACACGATTTGGTCTTTCAGTTTGGAGCCGGATTACGTGCTATCGGACTTCAAAAAGGTGATCGCGTCGGTCTGATTTCAGAAGGACGAAATGCATGGATAATTTCTGAACTGGGTATGCTTTATTGCGGTGGTATCAATGTTCCGTTGTCGGTCAGGCTTGAATCGGGCAACGAACTCAAATTCAGGCTCACTCATTCCGGATGCAAAATGATTGTGGTTTCAAAAGGTCATGCCTCAAAAGTGGAAGAAATCAGAAACGAACTTCCTGACCTGAAAAAGGTTATTTACCTGGATGGAAAAGAAAATCCCGGTTCAAACGACATTTCGTACGATCAGGTTTTAGCCCTTGGCGACGAATATTTGAAAACAAACCATAAAGAATTTGAGACTATTTACAAAAATGTTCAGCCAAACGACATTGCCAATATTTCATACACTTCAGGAACAACGGCCGATCCAAAGGGAATTATGCTTTCGCACCTGAATTATGCAGCAAATGTATTACAGGCAGATACCTTATTAAAAATTCAGGAAGACTGGAAAACACTGGCGTTTCTTCCCTGGGACCATTCGTTTGCACATACTGCCTGTTTGTATTGTTTCATGTATAACGGCGCCAGTGTTGCTTCGCCCGAAATTGGCAAAACTCAAATGGAAACCTTGAAGAATATCCCCAAAAACATTAAGGAAATTCAGCCAAATATCCTGATGAGCGTTCCGGCAGTAGCAAAAAATTTCAGAAAAGGGATAGAAACAGGTATCAGGCAAAAAGGCCCGATCATAGAAAAACTGTTTAAACATGCCCTGAAAATAGCATACGAATACAATGGGTCAGGATGGAATCGTGGCGCAGGTTCAGTAGGCGTGTATAAACCATTGCTTAAACTTTACGATAAAATCCTTTTCAGTAAAATACGTGAAAGTTTTGGCAACAAACTTGAATTTTTTATTGGTGGCGGCGCTTTACTCGATATTGAATTGCAGCGGTTTTTCTATGCTCTTGGAATGCCGATGTGCCAGGGTTACGGCCTGTCTGAAGCTGCGCCTTGTATTTCGTCGAATGTTCCTTCTGCTATAAAGTTTGGAACTTCAGGCCGGCTGGTGAAACATCTTGACCTGAGAATCTGCGATTCGGATAACAATGAACTTCCGCTGGGCGAAAAAGGAGAAATAGTTGTAAGAGGTGAGAACGTGATGCTTGGCTATTGGAAAAACCCAAAATCAACGGCCGAAACACTCAGAGATGGCTGGTTATATACCGGAGACATGGGTTATATGGACAGCGATGGTTTTCTGTATGTGCTCGGACGATTCAAGAGCCTGCTGATCGGGAGCGACGGCGAAAAATTCAGTCCTGAAGGTATTGAAGAAGCATTGATTGATCAGTCGCCTTACATTGATCAGTGCATGCTGTACAATAACCAGGATGCTTATACTTCAGGAATGATTGTTCCTAATTTGCCTGCCCTAAATCGTGAACTGGAAAAACGCGGTTTGAAATTGGGGTCTGACGAGGCATTGACAGAAGCATTAAAAATCATTCAGCTCGAAGTGGATGCCTACAAAACGGGCGGTAAATTTGGAAACTCGTTTCCGGAACGCTGGCTACCGGCCACTATCGCTGTTTTACCGGAAGCATTTTCCGAAAAAAACAATTTGCTCAACTCAATGGCGAAAATGGTACGTGGAAAAATTACTGAATATTTCAGGAAAGAACTTGAATTTTTATATACCCCTGAAGCAAAAAACATAAATAACCAGAGGAATTTGAATGCCTTAAGGAAATGGAATAACAATTTGACAATTTGACAATTCGACAATTAAATTTCAATAACAATGAAACGATTAATGCTCTTTTCCTTATTTATACTTTTCTTCTGTATAGGCTCTTTTGGCCAAAAGATGATTGGATTTGGAGGCGAATTATCGGTTTTAAGTTTTAAACCCAATCTCCGGATGTGGATTTCGAAAACGACCGGAATCGAAATCTTTGGGGGAATTGCCTCTGAATTGGAAGATATTGATCCCAATGATGTGGAGGGTGGATTTAAATTTCTTCATGCCTTTCAGTACAACCGAACCGATCGCACCTATTTCGGACTGGTTGGTAAATGGAAATGGGTAAATGCTTTTGATCCGAACAGAACCACTAATCTCCCGGTTCCCGGAATTATCGTTGGGAAAGAATGGTTTAGTAAAAAGAGAGCTCTTAAAGGACTTGCTGTTGAATTAGGATACCAGTTTGGCACAAAAGAATACACTATATATAGTCCAGCATTTAATGACCGATTACCTAGTAAGCAAAGATTTGAAGAGTTTCCTTTAATCCTTAATTTAAGGTATTCGTTTTACAGGAAAAAATAATTTGTCTTTTTTCACCTGTTATTTTACCACCCGAACTGCATTTTCCGGTACTTCTTTTCCGATAATCATTTGTTTGTCGCTGGTAATACCCAGGTTTTTTAAAATCGTATTTCCGGTTACCGGGCCAGCTACCTGTATTAAAGGGAAAACTGCAGCCTGGGTATAGAGTAGCGTGCACAAACAACAAGTTAATTATTACAATTCGCTTATTTTACTCCGATAGCTCCATAATTGAGGATATCAAAATTCCTTTCGTAAGCGGTCACAAATAAACCTGTATTCATATAACCACCCATTGGGGTAACTTTTCTGAAATCAAAAAACATCTGGGTCAATTCCATTGGATAATCAGGCAAACAATTCCTGAAATCCTTTCCGTAACGGTAAAGCGCACTAAGGAAATAGTAGGCCACATCAAATCCCTGGTGACTGAATTGGGTGGGTTCAGCCGAGAATGTTTCGCGGTACTGACTGACAAACCGACGAACAAGCGGTTTGTTATAATCGATAAAATAGTGTGACAAATAGCGTAACCTAACGCGATGAAAATTCTCGGTCTGGATACTTTTTAGTTTAGTCAGGGTGGGAGTCCCCATCAGCACAATGTTATAGTTTTCAGCCAAAGCATTCAGATTCGTAACGGCCACACTCACCTGAGCCTCATTGTCGGTTGGGATGAAGAATATATTTTCGCCCGTTTCGTCCAGAATTGGTTTTATGGAATTAACCCCTAGTTTCTGAAAATTATATTCGTGAAACATATTCTTCCCTGCCTGTCCTGCTAACTTTTCGATGCTCATTTGAGCAAGTTTTGCCTCCGTTGAAGTTGAATTTCCACTCACTTGCAGAAGGATGAAGTTTTTATCTGAAAATTCGGTTCCAATATAGCTGGCGGTTTGCTCAATCTGAAATTCTTTGGTCGGATTAACCTTGAAATACCAGGAATTATTCTGTTCAAAATTACCAACCGGTGAAAGTGGTGAAATCATTGGAATACGGTTTTTTGCAGCAAAAGCAGCCATGTTTTCCTGAAGTTCAGGATAAACCGGACCAATAATCAGGTTCAGATCGCGAAATTCGTCCAACTGAAGCAAAGCATTGATCATTTGCTGGTTGCTTGCATCAAACACATACAATTCGATGTTCATCCCTTTACTTTGAAGACTGTCGATGGCTAACAAAACTCCTTCATAAAACTCCAGAAATCCTTCTAATTTTGGGTCAATATTGGTTAGCCCGACAATGGTAGTTGTATCACCGCTGGCAGGAATGGGCTGAGAGTTCAGTTTTATTCTACTTAATAATGTAGTCCTGTCAATATTTGATGGAATGATATGATCGTTTCCCGGTAAATTGAAAGGAAGTATAAGTGCAGCTTTGTATTTCTGATTTTTTGCATTTATAGGATCGCAATCGGAAGGAGGTTCTGAGTTGATTTCTACTATACTTACAGTTCGGGGAACTTCCATCTTGCCAACGTCTTGATTTTTAGTTGAAGATTTAACCGGAATAACAATAGTTTCTCCGGCTTCCAAACTTCGAGAAAACAGTGATGGATTAGCATTTTTCAATTCACTTACTTCAACTCCAAAACGGGCGGCCAGCGAAAACAGAGTCTCCCCTTTTTCAACTTTATATTTGGTTGCTGATTGCTGAACCGACATTGGTTCTGTTGATTGAGGAAGTGTTTTAACCGGAATTTTTAAGACCTGTCCGACCATCAGTCCATTAGAAAGTTCAGGATTGAACCTGATCAGATCGTTAGCCGAAATGCCGAATTGTTTGGCAATCGAAAATATGGTTTGTTTCCTGGCAACTTTATGGTAATAGTACTCTGGTTCAACCTGAACCGGTTTGGGAACTTCTGGTTTTTGAGGTACTGCAACCTCAACTTTTCCAACCGGAATTTTCACCGTTGAGCCAGCTTTCAAAATTGCTGTTATTCCCGGATTTGCCTGAAGAAGTTCTTTTTGGGTAACTTTATATTTCTGGCAAAGGCTGAAAACTGTTTCACTCTTTTTTACGGTATGCAAGACATATTTCACCCCCGAAATTTCAACCTCTTTCTGCGAAAAACAAGAATGAGAAAGGGAAACAAACAGAGTAAAAAAACAAATTGCAATAAATAACTTCATGGTTGAACATTTAAATGAAACTCAAAAAAACCAGACGCTAACAAATTAGGATAGCTTAAAAAGCTTTCTCGCCAAAATACTTCATAAACTGAACTCTTCCCCAAGCCTGGGTGGAAGAAGACGTTTGACTTAATAAGCCACGAAAGTCACTCAGATTGGTATAGCCCTTCTGATCCATCCAATGGGCTATTTCATTATTCATGCGGGTAATGGCCAAAGGTCCCTCTATATAAAGTACTGAAGCAATCTGAATGGCAGATGCTCCGGCCAGCAAAAATTTCAATGCTGATTCAGAGGTATGGATTCCGGTTGTGGCCGCCAAATCGCAGGATAGAATTCCTGACAGAATTCCAGTCCAGCGCAAAGGTAAAATATAATCGTCCGGCAAACTCAAAACATCTGACACTACAACAGTTTGCGATTGAATATCAATATCAGGACTATAAAAGCGGTTGAAAATGGTAATTCCGGATATCCCGGTCTGTGACAATTTCTGAACTATACCAGGCAAGTTGGTAAAATAATGGCTTATTTTGATAGATACAGGTATTTTTACGACCTGAAGAACTTTAGTGATGGTATCGAAATAAAATTGTTCATCGTTTTCGCCTGACTTATAAACTTCAGGATATACAAACATATTGAGTTCCAGGGCATCGGCGCCGGCTTCCTCAATTTTACGGGCAAACAAAACCCATTCGCCTGAACTCACACAATTGATGCTGGCAACAATGGGCACATTAGTTCTGGCTTTCACTTCCGAGATCAGTTTCAGGTATTTCTTAATGTTTTCTTCCTTAATCACATAATCGAAATAATCGAGGTATTCCGGGTCAGCATGCAAGCTGCTTCTCTGACTCAATTCTTCCTGTAATTCGAGATAGATTTCTTCTTCAAAGATTGATTTCAACACGATGGCGCCTGCGCCAGCTTCGGCCAGTTTAATAACTTGTTCTGCATGTCCGGTCATACTGCTGCTAGCGGCAATTACCGGGCTTTTTAAATCGAGTCCGAAAAATCGGGTTGATAAATTTGCCATAACAAAAAGATTTACAATTTAATTATTTACAATTGACGATTAAGCCCTCTGAGCAAAAATAGTAAATAGTCAATGAACAAATGGTCAATTTACTAACGTTTTCCCTGAAGATATTCATGCATGGAAGCTGCCGCTTTTCTTCCGTCGCCCATTGCTAGGATAACGGTTGCCCCTCCCCTCACGATATCTCCACCGGCAAACAATTCAGGAATTGAACTTTGCATTGTTTCCTCGTTAACCTCAATGGTTCCCCATTTGCTCACTTTTAACTCTTTTACTTCTGAAGGGATCAGCGGGTTTGGTGATACTCCAACTGCCACCACGACCAAATCAACCGCGATGTCATATTCGGAACCTTCGAGAACGATCGGACGGCGACGGCCCGAAGCATCGGGTTCACCCAAAGTCATGCGTTGAACGCGCATCCCGTTCACTTTTCCATTTTCGTCGGCAAAGTATTCGACTGGGTTGGCCAGGTTAAGAAACTCAATGCCTTCTTCTTCGGCATGATGAACCTCTTCGACGCGGGCAGGCATTTCTTCGCGCGAACGACGGTAAATGATGATCGCCCTTTCAGCTCCCAACCTTTTTGCCGTGCGAACAGAATCCATGGCTGTATTTCCTCCGCCTATTACAGCAACATTCTTCCCCCTAAGAACCGGAGTGTCAAATTCATCGCTGGCAGCATTCATCAGGTTCACACGGGTCAGATACTCGTTCGACGAAAGAATCCCATTGAAGTTTTCGCCCGGAATATTCATAAAACGTGGAAGACCTGCTCCGCTGGCCACAAAAAAAGCTTCAAAACCTTCTGCTTTCAAGTCATCGAAACTGGCTGTTTTTCCAACAATAAAGTTGCGGACAAACTTCACTCCCATTTGCCGAAGGTTGTCTATTTCGACATCCACAATTTTATTGGGAAGGCGGAATTCAGGAATACCGTATTTCAACACTCCGCCAACTTCGTGCAAGGCTTCAAAAACGGTCACATCGTATCCCAGTTTAATCATATCGCCGGCAAATGAAAGCGACGCGGGGCCCGATCCAACCGCAGCAACCTTGATCCCGTTTGAAGGGGCAACTTCAGGAACCGATACGAATCCGCTTTCACGCTCGTAGTCGGCAGCAAAGCGTTCCAGATGACCAATGGCAACCGGATCTTTCTGCAACTTAACGGTGTAAAAGCAAGTAGCTTCACATTGTTTTTCCTGAGGGCAAACACGGCCGCAAACTGCCGGAAGCGCGGAAGTTTCTTTCAAAGTTTTAGCTGCTTCAAGGAAACTTCCCAGTTCAATATATTTAACAAATTTCGGAATATTAATACTCACCGGGCATCCTTCGATACACGTTGGATTCGCACAGTCCAAACATCTTGAAGCTTCGGATTGGGCCTGTGCTACAGTCAGTCCTGTGTTTACTTCCCTATCCTGAAATCGGATTCGTACAGCAGGATCCATCTCCGGCATTCGGGTGCGGACCATTAAAGTACGCTCCTTATTGGCAATTTTTTTTCTCAGTTCGGCACGCCATTCCATATCGCGTTCACTCCGGAGATATTCTTTGTTTGTTGACATTTCTTAAGGTTTAATTGAGTTTCAAAAACCGTTCGTTGGCCAATCTTTCCTCGGCTGCATAACCACCCAGCCGCACGATCAACTCATCAAAATCAATCTGATGGGCATCAAATTCCGGTCCGTCTATGCAAGTAAACCTCGTATGCCCGCCAACACTGACACGGCAGGCGCCACACATGCCAGTACCGTCAACCATAATGGCATTCAAACTGGCCTGAGTTGGTATTTGATATTTTTTGGTTAAAAGAGATGTAAATTTCATCATTACAGCCGGACCAATAGCTATACATTCGTTTACGGTTTCGCGCTGAATAACCATTTCGGCGCCTGCAGTTACCAAACCTTTGGTTCCATACGATCCGTCATCCGTCATAATAATTACTTCATCCGACCATTTCCGGATTTCATCTTCCAGAATGATCAGGTCTTTATTCCGGGCAGCAATGATGGATATTACCCGGTTCCCGGCTTTTTTGAACGCTTCAACAATAGGCAACATGGGCGCAACGCCAACCCCGCCGCCACAAGCCAGAATAGTTCCGGCGTTATGTATATGCGTAGCTTTTCCAAGTGGACCAACTACATCAAGAATATGATCTCCAATATTCAGTTCGAAAAGTTTTGCAGAACTGACTCCCATTTTTTGAACAACCAAATCAATAGTACCTTTTACCGGATCAGCGCCGGCAATGGTCAACGGAATCCGCTCACCCTTTTCATCCACACGAATGATAACAAAATGACCGGGCTTGCGCGAACGGGCAATCCGCGGGGCATCAACAACAAACTTGGCCACTTTTTCAGAAAAAAGAACCTTCTCAACAATCTGGTTCATTGTACAAGTTTTAAATTAGATTTTTTGAAACGAACGCCAAAATTAGTAATGTGCTAAGAATATACACCTAAAAAGCTTTTCTTTTTTGGCAGCACAGTTAATTTGGAAGAAATCTTAATTAAGTGCTAAGAATCAAAGGGAATTGTTTGAAGGAATAAAATGAAAAAAGCTAAGGATTCCATGCTTTAAAAAATGGATGGAATCCTTTATAATATCAATGAAATACAACTAATAATCAGCAATAATAGAGCGTATCGGCGCTCAATTCCTGGTCGTTTGGCCATTTGATAAAATAGCCGTTATTTTTCACCAACTGAAAGTAGCCCGGGTCTTTTAACTGTGAGAATATTCCCCTTTCAAAAAAAGAAGCGAGATCGACCAATTTAGTTTTACCGTCTGAAAATTCTACAAAGAGGCAGTTTTCACTTGCAACCCTTACATTTTTAATCGTGTACATTACTCGAGTGGTTTAATTTTATGTGTTCTTGCCCTTCAACTTTTTTGGATCCATTCTGCAATCAAACACGGTTGCTATTGAAATTAAATCATCATCAATCCAATAAACAATTTTGCAGTATCCGACCAAACTACAACTATTTCCATGTTGCGATTTCTTGCTTTAACTTTCTGGCGCTTTTAACCCGGTTATTTTTGACATCTTCGAATGCCTTTTCAACCCGCATTTCATATTCCTTAAGAGTCATCGGTTCTATTTCATTTTCGAACACTTTTTCTCTTTCTTTCTTTAATATTTCTTCAAATTTGTCAAGAATGTTGGTATTGGCGTATTTCAGAAATTCCTGAATAAATTGTATTTTCCTTGACTGTAAGTCCATAATTATCTTTTTTTTGTAAATATAAGGATATCTTTGAACTTTTGTTTTCGCCCGTAAAGCACAATAAAAAATTTGTTCAGAAAGTTTTCCAAACAATTAACCGATAAAAAATTGGCCCAGGAATTTATCATCGCAATAACCGAACACCGTGCTGTTGGCTGTGTTTTAGTTCCTCTTTTAATTCAAAAAGAGCAGAATTTTTATACCATACAGAAAACGGTAAAACTTCGGGATTTCAAAAGTGGAGAAGTAAATTTAACCGAACCGGAACTGGAATTACTCAAACTGATCGAGAATTACAGCGATGAAATGCTCACTAAAAAATTCTCCAGGAAAACTGACAAGATCAACTTTTTCCAAAACATAGATGCCGACTTGTTTCAGAAACACATCAGCCCTTACATCGAAAAATACATTTATCGCTGCATTCTCCTGCTGATGAAAGGTCAGACCCGCCTATTTAATAAACATGCAAAATATGCCAACCTTTACGATGAGGATGAAATCAGGATTAACTGCAGTTTTTCGGAAAGCATCTTTTATTTTAACCGCGACGAAAACGGCACCAAATACAAGTTAAAAATCAGCCATGAAGGCAAAACGGTTGATCTGCTGCGAAAAACCATCAAGATGATCAGCACAATTCCGTGTTCGTTTGTGCTGCAAAACAGGCTGTTTGTGTTCGAACACCTTTCAGGAAAACGGATTACGCCTTTCCTGACTAAAGAAGTGGTTTCCATTCCGCCGCAGGTCGAAGATAAATATTACCAGACTTTTCTCCTGAATACGATCAAAGAGTCGGAAGTTGAGGCCATTGGATTCGAAATCAGGATGACAAACCCAAGCCGGAAAACCATTATTTCGCTTGAACAGGATTTGAGATTACAACCGGTTTTGTCAATTAAATTCAGGTACGACAATACGCTTTACCTTGCAGAATCACCTTCGACTACTTCGGTCAATCTTGAAAAGCAGGACGGGCAATACGTGTTCAATAAATTTATCCGCGACCGGTCGTGGGAAGAAGAACAATTAAACATTTTAAAAGAGCACGGTCTCAGATATAAAAATGGTTTTTGGAACCCTTTGGAAAACAAGCTGCAAGCCGATGAGGACAATTATTACCGCCCTGTAAACTGGTTGGCCAACAACAAGGAAACGCTTGATGCGGCAGGGTTTCTGATCGTCCAGAACAAGCTCAACAAGAAATACTATCTGGGTAAAAAGGATCTTGACATTCAGATTAAAAGCCAGGAAGATTGGTTCGACATTATGGCCATCGTCAAATTTGGCGATTACCACATCCCGTTTATCCGTTTACGCAGGCACATCATGACTGGCCTGCGCGAGTTTCAGCTTCCAACGGGCGAAATCGTAATTTTGCCTGAAGTGTGGTTTGCTGCCTACAAAGACTTTTTTCCGCTTTCGCGGCTCGACGGCGACATAATCAAAATCAGGAAACACCATTATCTGCTGCTTCAGGAAAACCTAAAACTAATATTGGAAGATGCAACTGAAATTCAGGAACAAATAGTTAGAATCCCGTACATTCAGGCAAAAATTCCTGAAAATTTGAACGCAGAATTGCGAAATTACCAAAAAGACGGCTTTTGGTGGATGCACCACCTGTTTGCCAATAAATTTGGCGCTTGCCTGGCCGACGATATGGGGCTTGGTAAAACCATTCAAACCATCGCCTTATTACTGAAAGTTCAGCGGATAAATAATTTTCAACACCCGGCACATCAAGTGAATGGTCAGCAACTTTCACTTTTCGATCAGCCAAAGTCTTTATCCATTTCTGAGATACAGCCAGCTTCGCTCATTGTAATGCCAACTTCACTGGTTCATAACTGGGCCAACGAACTTCAGAAATTTGCACCTTCACTGAAGGTTTATCAGCACATTGGCAGTCAGCGCGAAAAAACGCCCGGGCTTTCGCGGGCATTCTACCATTCAGATGTTATCCTGACAAGCTACGGAACCATGCGAAACGATCTCGAACTGTTGAGTTCGTTCGAATATTTCTACCTGATTCTGGACGAAAGCCAGTACATTAAAAATTCGGCGTCGAAAACCTATAAAAGCATTCTTGAACTCAGGGCGAAACACCGGTTGGTACTTACCGGAACGCCCATTGAAAATTCATTATCCGATTTATGGTCTCAACTCAACTTCCTGAACAAAGGATTGCTCGGAAGTTTACCTTATTTTAAACGTGAATTTATCACCCCGATTGAGAAAAAGAACTACCCGCAACAACAGGAGAAACTGCAGAAACTCATTCGTCCGTTTGTGTTGAGACGGACCAAAGAAGAAGTTGCCAATGATTTGCCTGCCCTGACCGAGCAAATCCGTTATTGTGAAATGACTGAAGAACAGCGGGAAATTTATGAAACTGAGAAATCGGCGATACGAAACGAAGTACTGAAACTTATTGACACAAAAAAAATTAACAAATCGGCCCTGATTATCCTGCAAGGTTTGACCAGGCTGAGGCAACTGGCCAACCATCCGGTGATGATTGATCATGAATTTAAGTACGAATCGGGTAAATTCAACGAAATATACCGCTGCCTGAAAAACCTGCTGGCCGAAAATCACAAGGTTTTGATTTTCTCTTCATTTGTCAAACATCTCGAATTGCTTCAGACTAAAATTGAATTGAAAAACTGGAAATACTCGCTGCTAACCGGTAAAACTTTGAACAGAGAAGAAGTTATCAGGCAATTCCAGGAGGATCGCGATAATCACATTTTCCTGATTTCGCTTAAAGCAGGGGGAGTTGGATTGAACCTGACTTCGGCCGATTATGTGTTCATTATTGATCCGTGGTGGAATCCGGCAGCCGAAAATCAGGCCCTCAGCCGTGCCCACCGCATCGGACAGGATAAAAAAGTTTTCGTGTACCGATTTATTTCCGAAAATTCGATCGAAGAAAAAATCCAGACTTTAAAATCAAAGAAATCGGCATTGGCCGAGAAATTCATCAGTTCGAACAATCCGTTAAATGTTATTTCCGAAGATGAAATACTTAGTTTATTCAGTTAACAAGAGTATTGAAAAATTCAACTACCGCAAACTACTCAAACCTTAGGGGCTCCGGGCCACGAGGCTGAAAAGAATAGAAACGTGTTTTTGAAACTTCCTCGAGAAGAAAACCCATTGAACCCACATCGCTAGGGTGATTTGGGTAAAAAGCCAAACGTATCTGGATGGTTTTAAAAATAAGGTTTTCGTTCCGGATACGAAGACCCAGGCCGACTCCGGCATAGTAGCTTTGCTTAAATATAGACTGGTCGTCGGGCCCAACAATTCCAACATCAAAAAATGAAAAGAAGGCAGTCCTAAAATTCAGGATTGCCCTTTCCTGAAAAAAAACATTTTCCACATTCAGGGTCACACGCTGCTTACCTTTACCGATCTTGCTTCCAAAACCCCGGATTCCATCCCTGTTTTTAAGTAACAGATACTCAATTTCAAACCGGTTAATCCCCAGGGTATAGTTTAATTTTATAAATTGCCTGGTCCGGACGTTCCAGATGTTGAACAATGGAGAAATAAAATTAATCTTAAAGTCAGCCATTCCCTGTTCGACACCATCTGACTTCCAGAAGGTCCCCAATCCAAAGGAGGAAAAGAAATAATAAGGTTTGTTGATAAAAAGATTGCCTGTTGACAGATACACGTGCGAGTACCATCGGTCCCCGAATTCGTTTCGGTCATATCCAAAAACCAGTTCGTGTAAATAACCTTTGGGAATATCCTCTGTGATTCCATAGCTGTAAACCAGGTAATCACGAACATACGAACGTTTCGAAAAGCTCAGGCTTCCCAGGTAAAAAGTACTGTTGGCAAAAAACTGGTTGTTGTTGAGGTCAGGTACCGGACGGTCATAAAAAGAAACGTATCTTATTCTGCCGGATAATGTCATCTGAAAGCGGCTATCAGCACGATTAATTCCAAGCATTAAACGCCTCCCGTACCAACTATCAAAAAAAAGATAATTCAGGGGAAAGTCAACCCTGACAAAATCATTCAAATTTAACCGGTCGGACCTGAAATTTCTCAAAACAGTTAATCCACCGGCATAGACAGATCTTGGTCTTAAAAAATCGCGCTCAAATGAAACAAAAAAACCTTTCCGCAGGAAATTATTGGCATATCCTGCTGAAAAGTTAATAAAATTTCCTTTAAGGTTATTTATTGCATAATAAGCCTCAATTCCAATATGCGGAGTTTTATAAGTGTGTGCAATAAGTTTTGTTCCAATTTCATGACCAATGCCCAGAATATTCTTATCATAAATTCCAATTTCACCATGTTTAATATCCTCTAAATTTCCTGAAAGGCCAAATGAAAATACATCCTTGGTCAGGATCAGAATATCAACCAGATCATTATTAAACGGTCGGGATTTAATAATAATCCTGACATCTTTCAGGTAGGGCAAGCTGCGAAGTAACCGTTCATTATCCATGACCAGGTTAGGATCAAGTGGCTGCCCCTCTTTGATCCACAAATTCTTCCGGATTACAGACAAGTTGGATTTTGAATGCAGCTTATTAGCCATCTGTTCAATCCAAATCCCTGTTGTTTTTGACGTATCGGTGAAATCAGGGCCAAAAACATCAAGCGATTTAATGGTGATCGAACCAATGGTCTTATTTTCGAAAGTTTTGTAGTATTCGTATGATAATAAATTGCTGCTATCCGTTTTATTTTCAGAACGGATCATCCAATCATACAACCATTTAGTAATTTTATGACGGGAGGCTTTTACTTGCAGGCTGTCGTAAAATAATTCAGGGTTATCTTTCACAATCAGAACCTCCAAAGAGTCCTTTTTAAGCATGGGGATATCCCTTCCCGCAAGGGATAGCGCAGAAAAAAGCAGAAATGTTATCCACACTATTCTCATAACATAAGATTGATCTTTTCGGATTTTAAATTTATCTAATTAATTTAAAGAATAAGTGTTAAAAATATTTAAGCCTGAATGGTCGGTTCAAATGAGAATTTTATTTCCTTACACGTCGAATTTTTAAATTACGGTGTTCGATTTTATTAAATTTGCCACTATGTTGAATATAAAAGAGCTATACCGAAAAAATATTTATGGGATTATAGGAACCCTGATCTTTCATATTTTAATGGTTGCTGGTTTATTAGTGGCCGAATTGAACCTTAATGTTAAAATTGAAAAAGAAGAAGCCATTTTACTTGACTTCATTGGTCCTGAAGAAATAGAAAGAAATATTGAACGGGAAGAGAAGATAATGCCAGATAAAAATATAACCTCTGGCCAATCAAAAAGCGAAAGACAAAGTTCAGGAAGCAACAGGGCTGTGAACGATGCCCTAAAAAGGGATAAGTTTTTTGATGCCGCTTACAATCGTGACATGGAAGAAGCAAAAAAACTCGTCGCAGATGTTAATAAACAATTATCCAAAGAGATTGCTCCTGTAAAGAATTTGGAGATGCCTGAAGAAAGTACGGAAGGACAAGATCCTGATTCAATTAAAAATATTATTTATTCAGGGAAAAGTAATATTCATTATTATCTTGAAAACAGACATCATATCAGGTTACCCATCCCGGTATATTTAGCCAAAGGCGGCGGAACGATAATAGTTGACATACAAGTTGACCGGTCGGGAAATGTGATTAAGGCAGAAGCAAGACCAGCAAAAAACATAAACGACCCGATGTTACCCTATTATGCCACACAGGCAGCAGTGCGCACAGTATTTAACTCAGAATCAAAAGCTAAAGAAGTTCAGAAAGGGACAATTACTTACCAATTTGTAGCTCAATAACATTCCAGTAATGTAAAATACACAATAACTTTAACATCAATTAACAATTATTTTCACAATTTTCGAATTCTAACACATACATTTGTCATACATTTTTTTTCATAAGTTTAGGTTTAGTTAGGTTAGTTAGTTTAAGAGAGAGAAGGTAGGTTGTTGAACCTACCTTTTTCTTTTTACTGCCCTTATATTCTGAAAATCCCGCCCTTTAATTATTCCAATAAAATGTTTCTTTTGCTAGGAAATAAGTGAATAGTATTTATTTTTGAGCCTAAATATTTTGAGATATTTGTTTTTTCCACATTTTATACTGATTTTTAGAAATTCAAAAAAAGAATCATAAAAATTATTCCAAAAAGCGTATCCAATTATACCATATATAATATTTTGCGATGATTGATTACTCCAACCTTGACCTTTTAAATGGAATTCTTAGAAATGACACTATCGTTTTACAGTTCATTTATAAGCATTTCTATTCCAAGATTAATTTTTTCGTCAAAAAAAATAATGGGGATGATGATGATGCCAATGATATTTTTCAGGAGGCAATTATTATTTTATACCGGAAATTAAAAGCCAATGATTTGGTATTGGATTGCACTTTCGAAACATATTTATACTCAGTTTGCCGATTTTTGTGGCTTAAACAACTGGAAAAAAGAAAGTTGGAAAAAGAAAAAATTAAAGATAATCACGAATACAATGATGATATTTATGATGATGGACTGGAAAAAGTAGTTGACCTGAACGATCGATATAAATTATTTCAGAAACATTTTACCAATCTTGGAAAAGACTGCCAGAAAATCCTTCAATTATATTTCGACAAAGTTCCTTTGAAAAGTATCGCTCAGATCATGGGATTCAAGAGTGAAAAATATGCGAAAAAACGCAAGTTTAAATGTAAGGAATACCTAATTAAGAGCATCAAACAAGACCTTGAATACAAGAAAATTTTAAGCAGTAACGACTAATCGAGTCTATTAGGTTTTACTATTTGTGTTTTCTTCTCCTATACCAATCTCCGGCAAGGAAAAGTCCGACCAGAATCAGCAGCAACACAAAATACTTATCTATACCGGTTTTCAATGGTTCCGGATTACCAATATTGACGTAACCCAACCAGTAGTGAGGATGGGAGGTTAATGGATCAGAAGTTTCAAGATGTTTCAATTTTGCCATTCGCAGTGCAACATCCTTTTTCTTTCCTTTCGACAAAAAGTAATAAAAATCTTCCATGATTTTCACCCCCGATTTGTCTTCAACCTGCCACAAAGTCATAACAATAGAAGGACAGCCGGCATATATAAATCCACGGGCCATGCTCATAACCCCTTCTCCTTTTTGCAACTTACCTGTTCCGGTTTCACAAGCGCTCAAAACAGCAAGGCGCGCATTAAGCTTCATATTATAAATTTCATAGGTATTCAAATATCCGTCATCATCCGAATTTTGATTTGGTTTTGAAAAAACAAGTTTCGAGAACATAGGTAAACTGTCATTAATAATAGTATGCATGGCTAAATGCAAAATATCAAATTCAGTTGCTTTTTCCTTAAAGACATACTCCTGGGCAAATTGATCTAAAAATGAACTAGTCTTGAAATATCTGGAAATACCATTTACTTCATCTTTTGCACCAGGCAAAGGATTTAATTTTTTTTGAACAGAAGTTTCAGGATCAATATATGGAATGCTAGGATCATAAAATGGAGAAAAGGCCAACAGGCTTTTTAAACTGCTTTTATCCTTGTCAGAATAATCGTACAAAAGAGTAGCTGAATAACTGTAATTGATGGCATAATTCATAACCAGATACTTTAAATTCCGAAAATTCATTGTAGTTGTATCGGGCATCTGTGACAATAATGCATCAAATGGGATATAAGAAAGTTTATCGTGAGGAATGATGGTTAGGTCTTTACCGTGTATTTTTGGGATAACAGGTTTTATAAGTTTTTCAAATAAACTATAACCAGAAGATGCATAATTAATAAAATCTTTCTTTTTAGTAAAAAGGTAGTTTGGATTTACTACAAAGTCGCGCACGAATTGAATTTGATTTAAAAAAGTTGAGTCAAAATTATCCATAGTGAAGCTAACCGAATCTTTGGTAATAACAAAACGGAAAAGTTCTCCTTTTTCCTTTTCGAATTCTGATTCTTTGATATAGAACTCAATTAATGCCTGTCTGGCACTAAGTTTTGATTGAATTTCGCGAACACCTACCACCTTATTTTCATATTTGAAGGAGTAGTATCTTGGATATAACTTTTCAAACGAGTCAATCAATTTATTGTATTCTTCATTGAATTTGAATATTTTGGCAGAAAGCAAATTAACTTTCTGTGAATCTGGCTTTTCGGAATGATTCTCCTCATACAACAAGGAAGTATAATTAGCGATGTTGCCTTTTAAAATGTTTTCCTGTTTCAACAACAAATCAGGAATTCCACCAAACTCCTTGGCTTTCATATCTTTGACTGAAGCCAAAAGATTTGAAGACTTGCTTCTCTCTGAAAATTCAAAAGCTCGTTCAAGGAATTCCGCCTTTTGGGTCTGTCTGAATAACTTATAACTTATTTTAATAGCATCGGAAAACGTTGATTCCTGATTCCGGGCTAAAAAGAATTTGCTTTCTTCACTCTCAAAACCAATCTGAAGCCGATGAATCAGTTGAATTGCTTTATTCATTGAATTCAAACTGGCATTAAGGTATTTATATGAATTATTGTAATCGAATTCAGATAAATAAATATCCGCTAATTTTTCCATTGCCAAAGCCTTTTTCTTGAACTCATCTACCAAATGAATTTCTGAAATTACATTATTTAATGCCGGATCAACAAACGGATCTTTAGTGTTAAATGAATCAACTAATGATACAATCGCATTTTGGTAATATTGAATAGCCTCTTTGAAGTTTTTTTTACGTTGAGTTCGAAAATCATCGATTTGTTGAGCTTCTGAATTTTTCAGATAATAGTAATCGCCAAAATTTGATTCAACTTCGGCATAAACGGTGCCTTTTTCTCCATAATATTTTAATGCGATGGATTTTGCCTTTGAAGAAAAGATCAGTGCACGGTCAAACTTCTTTTGTGAAATTAAAAGAGAAGAATAGGCCAGGTATTCGGTTGCCAGTTCAACATTATACTCCCCATACAAATCCAGCCAATTTTGAATAGCATTCAGATAATAGCTTTCAGCCAGATCAGGTTTATTTTCATTTTTGTAAGCTTGAGCGATTAAATCAAACAATCGGGGTTTTAATCTGGGGACAGTTGAATTAATATTGGTTAAAGCAAATTGGATAACTTCCTTATTATAGCCTAATTTTAATTGGGTTTCAACAAAATTATATCTTGTTACCTGTAAAGTTTCATTAAGTCTGGTACTATCTTTTTTCAACAACCTAATTGCATTTTTCTGGAACTGTAAGGCTTGATTAAAATCTCCATTCAAGCTAAAAATTATACCTAAATTAGAATAAACAGCACCCAATGAAGGTGATTCTTCACCAAATTGATTGATTATTATTTCTTCTGCGATTTTATAAACTTCAATAGCCCTTTCAAAATTTTGGAGGTTCTTGAATTGAATACCCATATTGATCAATGGAGAAGCTAATCGAATACTATTTTCTCCATAGACTCTTTTTCGTATTTGATATATACTATCAAGTTTCGATAAGGCAGCCTCATAATCTCCAAGTCTTCCCAAACGGACTCCTTCACGTTGAAGCTTTTCAGTAGTTAAACTATCCTTCAATGAAATTTTTGCAAATTGAGAAAACCCAATTGAAGTAATAAACAAAAAAATGAATAAGAGAAATATTTTTTTTAACATTATTGGAATTTCATCATGCAATAGATCAATGTCTTACAATTATATATTATTTTTTTTCTAATTTTTTCTAGAAACGAGGGTTACCTTTTATCCTTTTCCGGGATAAACATCGAACAAGAATAATTAAGGAACCAGTATTAATCATTAAACTCAAAAGTAATGAAAACTTTATTTGCGAACAACGAAACCAAAAATTTTGATTCTTTCTCTTTCGACGTATTAACCGCTGAAGAACTTTCTTTGGTAAAAGGTGGCAAATCTGAAGATGTGTACGTTGATCTAAACTAAGATCCCCTTCATTTTTATTCTATTTCAA
>Ga0209317_1000368_pt1 | contig 55832 bp, 43 predicted proteins | sample RifGroB2_FD_183994 | JGI IMG/M metagenome (GOLD analysis project Ga0209317, IMG submission 183994) | Soil microbial communities from Rifle, Colorado, USA - Groundwater B2 (SPAdes) (version 2) | ecosystem: Environmental > Terrestrial > Soil > Unclassified | place: Rifle, Colorado | collected...
AAGATTAACCTGTAAGTATAATTATAGAAGAAAGTTAATAAGGGCGTACGGTGAATGCCTTGGCTCTCAGAGACGATGAAGGACGTGATAAGCTGCGAAAAGTTGCGGGGAGGTGCAAATAACCTTTGATCCGCAAATATCCGAATGGGACAACCCACCTTAGCAATAAGGTATCCGATTATGTCGGAGGTCAACCCGCCGAACTGAAACATCTAAGTAAGCGGAGGAAAAGAAAACAAAAGTGATTCCCATAGTAGTGGCGAGCGAACTGGGAACAGCCTAAACCAACATTGTTTCGGCAATGTTGGGGTTGTAGGGCTGCGATATACGAATTAATTTTAAGTGGAACGGTTTGGAAAATCCGGCTATAGAAGGTGAAAGCCCTGTACACGTAAAGAATTAGCTAGTTAGCAGTACCCTGAGTAGGGCGGGACACGAGGAATCCTGTCTGAATCTGCCGGGACCATCCGGTAAGGCTAAATACTCCTGAGAGACCGATAGTGAACTAGTACCGTGAGGGAAAGGTGAAAAGAACCGCGAACAGCGGAGTGAAATAGTACCTGAAACCGTGCGCCTACAAGCTGTAGGAGCCCCTTCGTGGGGTGACTGCGTGCCTTTTGCATAATGAGCCTACGAGTTAGTCGTCACTGGCGAGGTTAAGTTCTTAAGGAACGGAGCCGAAGCGAAAGCGAGTCTGAATAGGGCGTAAAGTCAGTGGCGCTAGACGCGAAACCTTGTGATCTACCCATGGTCAGGTTGAAGTCCCGGTAACACGGGATGGAGGACCGAACCAGTTAACGTTGAAAAGTTTTTGGATGAACTGTGGGTAGGGGTGAAAGGCCAATCAAACTGGGAAATAGCTCGTACTCCCCGAAATGCATTTAGGTGCAGCCTCGGTTACGAGTCTTGCAGAGGTAGAGCTACTGATTGGATGCGAGGGCTTCACCGCCTATCAAATCCAGACAAACTCCGAATGCTGCAAGATGCTTACCGGGAGTGAGGGCGCGGGTGCTAAGGTCCGTGTCCAAAAGGGAAAGAACCCAGATCATCAGCTAAGGTCCCCAAGTATATACTAAGTTGAACTAACGAGGTCTGATTGCTTAGACAGCTAGGATGTTGGCTTGGAAGCAGCCATTCATTTAAAGAGTGCGTAACAGCTCACTAGTCGAGCGATCGGGCATGGATAATAATCGGGCATTAAGTATATCACCGAAGCTATGAATTGACAATTTATTTTGTCACTGGTAGGGGAGCATTCCAGACTGCGTTGAAGCCGTTTCGTAAGGAGCGGTGGAGTGTCTGGAAAAGCAAATGTAGGCATAAGTAACGACAAAGGGGGTGGGAAACCCCCTCGCCGATAGACTAAGGTTTCCTGATCAACGTTAATCGGATCAGGGTTAGTCGGGACCTAAGGAAAAGCCGAAAGGCGTATTCGATGGATAATCGGTTAATATTCCGATACTTTTTAATACTGCGATGGGGTGACGGAGTGATGAAAGATCCGCGTACTGACGGAATAGTACGTTAAAGGGCGTAGGTGTTGAGATTGGTAGGTAAATCCGCCGGTTGAGCCGAAACCTGACAGTACCGAGAGCCTTCGGGCAATCGGATAGTGATCCTAAAGGCTTCCAAGAAAAACCTCTAAGCTTCAGGTATTAAAAACCCGTACCACAAACCGACACAGGTAGTCAAGGAGAGAATCCTAAGGCGCTCGAGTGATCCATGGCTAAGGAACTAGGCAAAATAGCCCCGTAACTTCGGGAGAAGGGGCGCTGGAGCAATCCAGCCGCAGTGAAAAGGCCCAGGCGACTGTTTATCACAAACACATGGCTATGCTAAATCGAAAGATGATGTATATGGCCTGACACCTGCCCGGTGCCGGAAGGTTAAGAGGGGATGTCATCGCAAGAGAAGCATTGAATTGAAGCCCCGGTAAACGGCGGCCGTAACTATAACGGTCCTAAGGTAGCGAAATTCCTTGTCGGGTAAGTTCCGACCTGCACGAATGGTGTAACGATCTGGGCACTGTCTCAGCCATGAGCTCGGTGAAATTGTAGTCTCGGTGAAGATGCCGAGTACCCGCAACGGGACGGAAAGACCCCGTGCACCTTTACTGCAACTTCACATTGATCCTGGGTAAGTAATGTGTAGGATAGGACGGAGGCTATGAAGCGGTTTCGCCAGGAATCGTGGAGCCATCCTTGAAATACGTCCCTTTGCTTATCTGGGACCTAACCCCGTGTATACGGGGGACAATGTGTGGTGGGTAGTTTGACTGGGGTGGTCGCCTCCAAAAGAGTAACGGAGGCTTCCAAAGGTTCCCTCAAGACGATTGGTAACCGTCTGAAGAGTGCAATGACACAAGGGAGCTTGACTGTGAGACCGACAAGTCGATCAGGTACGAAAGTAGGGCATAGTGATCCGGTGGTTCCGCATGGAAGGGCCATCGCTCAAAGGATAAAAGGTACGCCGGGGATAACAGGCTGATCGCTCCCAAGAGCTCATATCGACGGAGCGGTTTGGCACCTCGATGTCGGCTCGTCACATCCTGGGGCTGGAGAAGGTCCCAAGGGTTGGGCTGTTCGCCCATTAAAGTGGCACGCGAGCTGGGTTCAGAACGTCGTGAGACAGTTCGGTCCCTATCTGTTGTGGGCGTTGGAAATTTGAGAGGACCTGCTGCTAGTACGAGAGGACCGCGGTGGACACACCCCTGGTGAATCTGTTGTGGCGCCAGCTGCATTGCAGAGTAGCTACGTGTGGACGGGATAAGCGCTGAAAGCATCTAAGCGCGAAGCCTACCTCAAGATGAGATTTCCTTTGAGGGTCGTAGTAGACTACTACGTTGATAGGCTACAGGTGTAAAGGCGGTAACGTCAAAGCCGAGTAGTACTAATTGCCCGAAGACTTTCGCTAGTGTTTACAGGTCAATCCGACAAAAAACTTCTGTTTATTCCCGATATGTTAAAAATATTTTGGTGTTTTTTGCGTAAGCCACCATGAAAGCTTTAGGTGACTATTGCGGCGGGGTTCCACCTCTTCCCATTCCGAACAGAGAAGTTAAGACCGCCAGCGCCGATGGTACTGCAATACTATGTGGGAGAGTAGGTCGTCGCCATTCTTTAAATTCCTCCGATTCTTTGTTGAGTCGGAGGTTTTTTTTTTGCCCTGATTTTCCGGCATAGATGCATACTTCGGGTTACAGGTTGAGAAATGTTTATTTTTAGATGTTTTAATTCTTTCTGTTAGAATATTAACTTATTACATTCGGACTTCCTATAAATTGAATCTTTCCTTGAATATTTAATTTGCTGCAAATCAATATTTTGTGATTTAAATTACCTAATCAGTAAATTATTCATTGAACACCTTGTTACGATATGTGTTATAATAAATTCAAAAGTTTAACGTATTTTTATGTATATGATTTTCTGAACTATAAACTACATGTTATCTGCAAAAAATTAAAATGGGAAAAGATATTCGCTTACTTGTAACCTTACTTTTATTCTTCATTGGAATCAATACTAAAGCGCTTACAGATGATTATATAGAAAATTTAGGGAACAAAATACATGATCGGGATTTATCATCTAAGCCATTTATTGACACAACGAAGCATTCTGCAATAACATTTATTGAAAAGCAAGTCAATTATTATGCTCCCCAATCAGGTTCGGTTTATCTGGCATGGAGGATAGAGAATTTTCCTATAGATGAAGCTGCTAGATGGAATGACAACACTGTTCTTATAAAAAATTTATTATATATCCCGATGGTAGCTTCAGGAGATACTTTTAGAGTAAATTTAAAAATACCTATTGGTTCTCTTATTCAATATAATTTCTGGATAACTAAAAATAACCAAGGACATTATCAGGATTTTTGGGATCTTCATTCAAGTGGAAAAATAACGGTCACTAATGCTTCTCCGATTACTAAAAAGGCGAATTATGAAATAACTGAGACTAAAAAAGAGTCACATATTCTCTCCAAAGGTTGGTTGATCTTATTGTTTTTAATTGTTGTTTATTTGCTATTGAAATGGTTTGGTAAAAAATGGATTACAAATAACAATCCATCTTCCATCACTGAAAAAATTTTGTTTCTGGGTATTAGTTTATTTGGTTTTCATGCACTTGCCCGTTCTGAAATCATCAATGTACAACTTATTAATGTTGTCTATGATTATAGTGGTTTAACCAAAATTATTAAAGGAAGTGTGAGCGATTTTCTTTTTGTGGCTTGCCTTGTAATAGTATTTTTACTTAGCCTTCTATGGATAACGAATATTCAAATCAGACAATGGCTTTTGAGATTTTTTACTTTTTTCGCATTGGTATCAACTCTGGTTGCTTACACCAATATTACAACTGTTATTTTTCTTGGAAAACCGTTTAACTATCAATGGCTTTATTACTCTGGTTTTCTTGGCAGCAATGAAGCAAAAACTGCTTTGCTTGAGAATTTATCTGTGAGTATTGTGCTTAATTTAATTGCAATTTGCTTTTCCATGCTGCTTTTATCTGATATTTTACACCGTATATACAGGCTATTGATTTTAAATAAAAAACTAATAATCATAACCTATTTGATTTCTGGATTGGGATTAGCCTTTCTGTGTGCGAAAGCTCAAAAAACTAAAGTAACCTGGACGAAAGGACAATCTGAAAATGCAATTACATACATGATTTATTCAGTGTTCAATGCCGATTCTAATTCTTCGTTTTTCTCTGCTGAAATTCCAGATGGCCAAGAAGCATTCGATCCGGCGCGGAGTGAGAAATTAGAAACATCCTTTATATCATTAAAGGATCACAATGTCAAGAATGTATTGTTTATTGTTTTAGAATCTGCAGGTGCTTCTTATTTCGATGGCTATGGGGGTGCATATCAGTTAAGCCCAAACCTGAATAAGTATGCCAATAATGCATTGATGTTTGATCAGATGTATGCCCATGCTCCTGCGACTAATCTATCACTTGCGTCAATATTAGGATCGATGTATCCATATTTATCTTATAAAAGTCTCACACAGGAAGCTCCGGATGTTAATTATCCTACCATTTCTTCAGTGCTAAAAAATAAGGGGTATCGAACTTCTTTTTTTTCCTCAGCTGACTTAAGGTTCCAAAATTGCAAACAGTTTTTGGCTCATCGTGGATTTGACAAGGTTGAAGATTTTTCCACTATTAAATGCGCTGAACAATTCCAGGATATCAAATTCAAAGAACTTAATGGAATCGACGACTTATGTCTAGCCAATTGTTTGACATCATGGTTGGATGAAGATACCACACAAAACTTTTTTTCTATGATATGGACCGTTCAAGGACATTATCCTTATTATTTCGCTCAAAAAGAAGAAGATTTTAATGTTTCAAATTTCAGTTATAACCGCTATCTCAATTGCATGAAGCACAACGATGAACTCATCGGGAAAGTTATGCAAGCCCTTGAAGAACGTAAATTAACTTCAACAACCTTGGTTGTGGTTGTGGGCGATCATGGTGAGGCTTTTGGTCAGCACCAGCAATATGGCCATGGAACAGCCATTTACGAAGAAAATTTAAAAGTGCCACTTTATTTCATTAATTCAACCTTATTTCATGGTGAGCGAAAAAGTGATGTTGCCGGAATGAAAGACCTTGCAACTACCGTATTATCTATTGTTGATGTCGATATTCCTCAAATATGGCAAGGGCGTGATCTTTTGAGCACCTATTCGAATGAGTCGTTTTTCTTCGCGCCTTGGTCTGATTATCTTTTTGGCTATCGGACAAATAACATGAAATATATTTTTAATGAAACCCAGAATACAGTTGAAGTCTATAATCTAAATACCGATCCAAAAGAAAAAACAAACTTGTATCAAGAATTATCAAAGGAAGAAATTGTTCAAGCCCGAAATCGTGTAGCTGCCTGGGTACAATTTCAGGATAAATTTGTAAAGGGAATACTCAAGGGAAAAGCAAAAGAATTGTAAAACAGCGATTAGCAGGATTTCATTGAATTATTTATAGGATAAAAAAATTAATTCATTTGTAACCAAACCGATATGAAAAAAAGAATTATATACATACTCGTTTTTTGTGGAGTTATGTTGATTTTATTGTTTGGGGTTAAACGCTATCATGTTGTTCATTATTTGCTGGAACAGACAAAGTCTAATAATACCATTGAAGCAAACCAATCAACACCAGTACTGGCTGTTTTTTCATTTCGACCAGGTGCAACCAATCAGATTATTAAGTCGTTTCATCATCTTACTTTAAAACTTACCAATGCTAATCATCTGAAGCTTGACAGAGGAACGATTAGCCAAATTGCCGATAGTATCCCATTGATGATTTCAGTTGAAACATGGGGAAAGTATATCACCCCAACTCGTATAAATAGTCCAGTTACAGACGTTGTAAAAGGCAGGTATGACCGGGTAATTAAAGAATTATGCATTCAATTTATCGGAACGAGGCCCAATGTATATTTCCGTTTTAATCCAGAGATGGAAGTGCCAGGAAAAAGTTTTCCTTGGCAACGATATGGCACTGAATACATTCATGCTTTTCGTCATTTCGCAGGTTTGTGCCATATCTACGCCCCTCAGGTTAAACAAGTTTGGGGTCCCGCTGGTTATCCGGGTGAAATGGAGTATTATCCTGGCGACACTTTGGTTGACGCTGTCACTATTACATTAAAAAGCGATTCCGAAATTCCCATATTAAAATACCCAAAAGACTATACTGTGGCATATGATTTATTCAGGCGACTGCACCGTTTGAGGTTTATTGACAAACCTATTTTTGTATTGGGATCGAACCAGATAATCAATGATTCTGTAAATAACCAATTAGTTTCGGTAATTACACAGAAGATTGAGCAAGAAAGGGAAATGGTATATTCTGCTGAAAATTTTAAAAGGCCATCAACAAAATTCGAAACTAATCCAAAACGAAATATTGAAATTGGACTCTACGATCCACAATCGTTGTTAAATGTAGAAAAGCCGGTAACGGTAGAACATCTTTTTACGCATTTTGATGACGTTAAAGATGGAACTTTCCAGAATAATTTCCATGAAGTGATTGAACGAGGTCATGATGTAATTGTAACTTTTGAACCTTTTACTGAGCCAATTGAGGAATCCAATCGGCTAGTATTACAGCATGTAACAGAGGGGAGATACGATCAGGAAATTATGCAGTTATATAAGATTATTCAAAGTACCAAACGAAAAGTGTATTTACGTTATGCTCATGAAATGGAAATTCCAGTTACACGTTATCCCTGGCAAAGTCAAGATCCGGTTACCTACATTAAGTCATTCCGGTATTTTATGAATTTCATAAACCCACTTCCAGCAAATATAGAGAGGATTTGGGGGCCAGCAGGAGACAGAGGATCTTTGGAGTGGTGGCCGGGAAACGATGTGGTGGATTATATTAGTATTGCTATTTATGGACTGCCTGATAAAAATATTACTGATCCGAATAAGCAGGAATCTTTTTCAACCATTTTTAACCGCAAGTATTGGCGCATGCGATTTGTTGACAAACCTATTTTTATTACAGAGTTTGGGGTAAAAGGACCGGAAGAATATAAAACAAAGTGGCTGGAAGGCGCAGCTAAAGTCATTCGGGAAAATCCTCAAATAGTTGGAGTTAGCTATTTTAACATGTCAGATACGCCAAAAGCCTGGGGAGATATTGAGCCTCCGGACTGGAGTATCTCCAAAAAATCATTCTATCATTTTCTTAAAATGCTTCAGGAAAAATAGCACTGAAATCTTGCCTAAAATTGAACCAGTTCAATAAGTATTGCTTATGAGATTATCCTTCGTTTATTCAATCTGAATTGTTGAATCTTTAATTAACGGATATTGATTTGTGAACCACGATTCATCAAACGAAGCCTAATTAAATTATATGTTATAATAATAATCATTTCGTAAGTCACTATATTTGTTTTGTTTGAAAAGGTTGCCAGATCATATATGAAAAAACTACTTTTTATCTTGTTTCTTCTTGGGATTATCTTCATGATTTTAATGGGATATTTCACATTAAAATATCTTCATGGAGAAAAACGAACAGATGAAACCAAAGCAGTTTTTATCAAAAAGGCTGATAATGGATTTCAACTTATCAGAAATGGAAGCCCATTTTATATCAAAGGTGCTGGAGGAAACACACATTTAAAAGAGTTAGCTGATATTGGTGCCAATACTGTTAGGGTATATGATACGATTAACATCCAGCATATTTTAGATGAAGCCCATAAATACAAGTTAGCAGTTATTGTTGATATCCCGTTACCCAAATATACAGTTCAGTACAATTCTTATCTTGATACTGAAAAGAATAATGCATTAAAACATCAAATCACAGTTTTGGTCAAGAAGTATAAAAACCATCCTGCACTTTTAATGTGGAATCTTGGGAATGAGGTACATTACCCGGTTGTTTTGTATAGGCGGAGGCTAATTCATTTTTTCAGAAAATCACATCATCGGCAGGAAATTAATTTTATTAATGTTTATAATGAATTAATTGATGTAATGCATCAAGAAGATCCGGATCATCCGGTGTGCACAACGATTATTGCATTTGATAATTCAAAGGAAAGGGAAAGTATATATCTCAATTCTCCTGAAATAGATTTAATTTCATATAATATATTCGCTAAAATAAAAACCTTTAAGTTCACATCTTCCAGAATATCTTTTTTGTTTGGGCCAAAACCTTATTACATAAGTGAATGGGGATCGGACGGGCACTGGGAAACTGAAAAGACAACATGGCTTGCGCCGATAGAACCTACCAGTTCAAAAAAGGCTGAACAAATTCGTGACAGGCTGAAAATATTATCGAAAATAAATGATGGGGCTTGCCTTGGAAGCTTGGTGTTTTACTGGGGGCAGAAACAGGAAATTACACATACCTGGTTCCTTATTCTCGATGAGCTTGGAAGAAAAACACAAACTTATTATGATTTGAAAAGTAGTTGGACAGGCCAGTCTCAAAGCAATCTCCTGGCACCTCAAATGAAATTTATGTTTATTGGTAAAAGAGGGGCCACAAACAACTTGGTTTTCAAACCTAACGACGTAAAAAAAGCGCAGATATTTCTTGAAGGCAAAAAAGACTCGGCACTCCGGTTTCATTGGGAAATATATGAGGAAGGATGGAACTATTATGGTGCAAATGCCAAACAGAAAAAAGCGAAAATGATTCCTGATTGTATAGAAAACACAAACGATAGCATAGTAACATTCCGTATTCCTTCGGTTGAAGGTCCATACCGGATTTTTGCTTACGTGTATGATAAAAATGGCAATTTTGCAACTGCCAACACACCTTTTTATGTTTTAAAGGCAAATGACTAAACCTAAGGAAATTAAAGCTCCCCGGAGGAGTGAAAAAATAGTTCTTCGGCTGATGATCCTCATGGGATTACTGAGCTTTGCCAATTTCTTTTACTGGTTTGTAAGCCCAAAGTTAATTGAGGCCAAGTTTCTTTTTGGTATATTGATTCTTTCTATTTTGTACGATACTTTAAAAGTTTTTTATATCTGGTATCATTACTGGGACATTTCATTACCTAAAAAACCGAAGAAGACCCGAGAATTTACTGTTGATATTTTAACCACTTATTTTCCTGGAGAGCCTTACGAGATGATCAAGGAGACGCTCCTCGCAATTCAACGGATAAAATATTCACATACAACCTTTTTGTGCGATGAAGCGAACGATGAGTATCTAAAGGCCTTTTGTGCTGAACACAATATCAAACATGTTACCAGAAACAACAGGATCGATGCAAAAGCTGGCAATATCAATAACGCACTAAAACAAGCTAAAGGGGAAATTTGCGTGGTTCTTGACCCCGATCATGTTCCAACTGAGGGTTTTTTGGATGAAGTTATTCCCTATTTTGAGGATGAAGGAATTGGTTATGTACAGACTGTTCAGGCTTATTACAATGTTGAAGAATCGGCCGTGGCCAGAGGTGCTGCCGAACAAACCTTTCATTTCTACGGCCCTGTGATGATGACCATGAATTCTTATGGCACTGTAAACGCAATTGGGGCAAATTGTGTCTTCCGGCGTACAGCATTGGATTCCATTGGAGGCCATGCTGCGGGCTTATCAGAAGATATGCATACCGCGATGCAACTTCATGCAAAAGGATGGAAATCGGTTTATGTGCCTAAAGTTTTAACGAAAGGATTGGTCCCGGCTTCGTTAACAGCTTATTACAAACAACAGCTCAAATGGTCGAGGGGAACTCTTGAACTATTGGTTTCGGTGTTTCCACAACTTTTTGGCAAGTTTTCATGGCGACAGAAAATACATTATGGTATCCTTCCATTCCATTATTTTTCAGGAATAACCTATATGATTAGTTTTCTGATTCCGATAATTTCATTGTTCACGGCATCAACACCCTGGAAAGGAAATCTGGTAAATTTTGGATTGATTATTGCTCCAGTTTTTGTAAGTATAGCAGGGATTAGGTTTTACGTTCAGCGGTGGGTCATTCATCCAAGTGAGCGTGGAATTCATTTAATTGGCGGTTTGCTGCAAACCTGTACCTGGTGGATTTTTAATATTGGCTTTGTTTATACTCTGATCCGTAAAAAAGTACCTTATTTGCCAACACCAAAAGAGGACAAAGAAAGTACAAGCTGGAAAATATTGATACCGAACCTCTTCGTAGGAATTATTTCGGTAGTGGCAGTGATTTACGGCCTGTCAATTGATTTTACTCCATTTTCACTTTTTATGGCTGGTTTTGCTTTGCTTAATGCAGGCTTTATGTTTTTTACCGTGTTTTTTGCCTTTCAGAAACAAAAAGTTATCGCACTTGATCTAGAATCATCAGATCATTACGATACTTCATATAAGAAAATTCTGAATTTTAGTTTTAAGCTTTGGCGTAAGTTGGCATTGCCAGTGATTATTTTCATTTTTTGTCTTTCTGTTTACTCCCTGCGTGAAATTGAATATGGGAAATGGCTGGGTGTAACACCTGAAGTAAAAAGCCGAAATTTAATTACCTACCTGGGAGTGTTTGCACCACGAAATAGTAATGGAATTACCAACCTGAAAAATGTTAAACAATTATCGCGGCAGATTAATGAGAACTTCGATATTATTTCGCTTTCCCTGGAATGGGACAAAGATCTTAATTTTAAATTTCCTGAATCATTGTTTGACTCGATTTATCGGCAGAAATCAATTCCAATGGTCACATGGGAACCCAACATTAATTCGTTTAAAGATGAAATAGACAGTACCAAACATATATTCGAACTTATTGCTGATGGTTGTTTTGATAAATATATGTCGGAGATGGCCAGTAAACTGAAGAATCTTAAAAGGCCTGTATTCTTAAGGTTTGCTCACGAATTTGATAATCCGGCACAGCCCTGGCATTTTCATGGCAATGAAGGGTCGATTAAATTCAAAAAAGCCTGGATTCACACCTATGAGTTATTCCGGAATCTTGAGGCAAGTAATATTATTTGGGTTTGGAATCCCTGGCGGGCCGAAAATATGGCATTATACTATCCAGGTAAAGAATACGTCGATTGGATTGGGGTAAATATCCTGAATTATGGTGAGCATAACGTTGGTGGCATAAGTCAAGAATTCGATGAACTTTACCAACCTTATCATGATGAATTGGCGAATTTTCCGGCAACTCCAGTTATTATTTCTGAGTTTGGCGCTTTGAAGAGCGATCCCAAACAATCGGAATGGCTCGACAACGCATTCATTGAAATCGAAAATAATTTTACGGAAATTATTTCAGTGATCTATTATACTAATGAAGTCGAAAAGAAATGGAGCAAAGGCATTAAATCAAAAGAGAATCTTGATTGGACAATTGCCAAGAATCAGGTGATTAAGAATTCCTTTAGCGGCAAAGTTGTGCCTGATTATGTGTTTTCACCAATGCCTGAATTTAAGAAAGACCCAAAGAATTTTCATGCCAAGGAAATAAAGAATATTAGAGGAATCAACTTGAAAAAGGGACATGATTGGCAAAAAGATTACCATGTTTACAGCAGAAAAAATCTGACAGCTGACTTTGAGAAAATTAAAGGCCTTGGCATTAATACCATCAAGTTTGAAGGAAATTCCGTTTATGACTATAATATTCTAAAAATTGCAAAGGAATATGGACTTAATGTTTCTTTTGGATTTTGGGTTGATGCTGATGTCGATTTTGTGAACGATACTATTAAGACCAAACAGTTGAAGAACATCATTATTAATAATATTATCAGACATAAAGAGGTGAGTCATATTACTTCATGGAATATTCAGAATGATGTGCAATACAATCAGAAAGATTTTTATTTAAAGGTCAGGCTCCTTTATCAGAACCGCGCCTATGTTAATTGGCTGCAAAATGTGGTTGATGAAATAAGGAAAGTTGATGCCGTCAGGCCTATTTTTGTTGATTTAGAGCTAAATCTTCAAACACCCAATCATGCTAAAATACTTGTTGAAAATGTAAAAGGTATCGATGGGATTGGTCTGGTGGTTAAAGAGGAACAATATTTGGATAAGGTGGTAGCCTATCTGAAACAAGCGAAAATCAATTTTTTGTTCAGCGAAATTAAGGTTCCAATATTAGTTAAACCTGAAATAATCGACTCCAAATCTTCATTTTTTATAACAGCATGGCAGGATCAGCACGAAAGTAATAAACTTACTTTTAACGGGATAGTTGATTGGAAAGGAAGATTTAAAGTTGATTATTTCATCTTGAAGAATTCAATGAATGGATCAAAAATACCGGTTAAATCTTCTCAAATACGAATACTGAAACCAGCTACTCCAATTTACGATAATTCTGTATTGAATTATTATGCTGTGGTTTACGATAGTATCGACGGTTGGAGACCTGGTTGGAATTTGAAGGATTTGAAATTTGAATGGTCAATAATAAAATGTGATAAATATGGAAATTACCTGGCGGTAAAAGATATCGGATTTGGCGATAGACTGCCATTGAAAATACCGCAAGGCCATGAATATTTTAAACTGTTGCTTACTTCATCTAACGGAAAATTTATTTCAACTGAAATTACTACATTAAATACTCCTTTGGTGCAAAAAGAAGGCTCTGAATAAAAAATACTATTTCAATCATTAAAATCAATCTTTTATGGCTTGGATCTATTTACTTATTGCCGGAATATTGGAAGTTGTGTGGGCGGTGGGGATGAAATATTCGGAAGGCTGGACTAAACTTTATCCAAGTATTTTCACAATCGTTTCCATGATCATCGGCTTTTATTTTCTTTCACTGGCGATGAAATCTTTGCCACTCGGCACTGCATATGCAGTTTGGACAGGAATCGGTACAATCGGTACAGTTATTTTTGGATTAATCTTCTTTAAAGAACCGATTGATTTGATAAAAGCTGTCTGTATACTTTTGATTGTTACTGGAATTGTCGGATTACGGGTGTTTCATAAGGCATAAAATCAAGAAAACAGGAAACAGTCATTAGCCATTACACAAAAATTTAATCATTTTTCTAATGACTAATGACTATCTCCTAGTTTGATATAATTCCCATTTTTTTCATCAGGAAAGTTGCATTCATGGTTCTGGTGACACCAGAAGTAAGCTTATAATCAAAGATTAATTCATCTTGCTGTAATTGAACTTCGAAACATAGGTTTTTAATTGAATGCGGATATTTGTCAACAAGTTCGGTGAGCCCCAGATCATGAGTGGCAACAATTCCGTGAGTTTTAAGTGAAATCAACTGATGGATCAATTCCTTCGAACCATTTAGTTTATCGACTGAATTGGTTCCCTTCAACATTTCATCCACAATTACAAATAAGCTTTCTCCATTACGAAGTAAATTAAGCATGGTTTGTAACCTCAACAACTCGGCATAAAAGTATGATTCGTCGTTCATTAGATTATCTGATGTCCGCATATTGGTGAATATACGGATTGGACCGAATTTGAATGTTTGAGCACAGACGTTGCAGCCATTTGAAGCAAGAATCAGATTAACTCCAACTGTTCTTAAAAAAGTGCTTTTCCCAGCCATATTGGCTCCCGTAATAATTGCTATTTGCTCCTGATCTGTCAGGCAAAATGAATTTCGTACAGATCTCATCTCGTCAATTAATGGATGTCCTAAATCAACTGAATTCAAGATAAATCCTGATGGCTGAATTGTTGGAGTTGCCCATTCGGGATGATTATAATTACAGTTTGCCAGACTTATTAATGCATCTATTTCTGCATTAACATCGAACCAATAAGGCAACTCGTTGCCGTATTGTTTCTGCCAGTCGTCTAATTTCGAAATGCATCTTAAATCCCATAGGAAAACTGAATTGAGAACAAAGCCTACCAAAATGTTTTGCCTGTAATCAAATTCACTTAATATTTTCTTTAGCTCAAACGTGATTTTGCTGGCCGATTTATGATTGATGGTGAGTTCCTGCTTGAGCTCAGTCAGATAACTACTTGAAAATGCTTTTGTTTCAATCTTTAGGAGCATTTCCGAATAGCGGTTCAGTAATTTAAACTGTCCCTCGAATTGTTTGTGGAATTTCGAAATTGTTTTGCTAAATAAAATGAAGATGATCCATTGCGCAAAAGCTGGAATCAAATAATAGGAATTGGCAACAATTCCGCTGATATAAAGTCCGATAAGTAGGAGTGTTATTGCCGGAAGTGTAGTGAGCAAGAATTTAATAGCCTTCGATGATTTCAGATTAATTAATGTGCTGATAGTTTGATCAATCTGATTCTGATTTTTCTGTTCCTCTGTTTCCTTTCCGATTGCCATGAAGTGCTGTCGCCAGGTAAATTCTTCAGCAAGCTCTTTAATTGCAGTTTGCCTTTTCCGGATTTCTTCAGAAGTACGTTGGCTTTCTTTCAGGAGAGATGCTAATCTGATTTTCCCGGAGCGGGTGACAGTTCGGTTTAAATATTGAAAAAGTGATCCGTTTCCGAACAAATCCAGATCATAACTGAAATCATGATGCGGATCAATAAATTCGTTCCCAGGATCAAATGGATTAAGGTTTCGGTTTAATGCACTGATTTCATTTAGATTAATCTCTGCCAGGAATTGATTGAATAACATCTGTTTTTCAGCCTGAATGAATTTCTTTATCAGGAAAAGAAATGCTGTAAGAAGCAGAAGTGCTGATGACAGCGCCAAAATGTCGTTTACCGGATTTAGGTAATAATAGGTGGGAAATATGCCTAAAAAACTGATTAATCGGGCGTATGATATAAGCTTTAACCTTCTTTTATTGGAATCACAATTTAATTGGTAATGCTTGGCAAGTAGCTGGTATTTCGCGAGTAGTTCTGAATTCATTGACCGAAAAACTGATATTTGGTTAACCTGTTTATTGTAACAAGTATAGTAACCACATAGATAATTACAAACAACATCAGTTGAATGGCTTCTTCATTTTTAATAGCCTTTATTCTGATTTCAGGCAAGTTTGACTTGAAATAGCGTTGTTGTACGAAAACAATTAATTTATAAAAACCAAAGCCAATAAGTCCGCCCCACAGCCATCCGGTCATAATATCGCCGGGATAATGCAGCCCCAGATAAATACGGGTATACGATACAACTATGGCCCAGCTAAATATCAGGATTGAAAACATTCTGTTTTTGAACAAAAAACTCGTAATTACAGCAACAGTAAAGGTGTTTGAGGCATGCGAAGAAAAGAAGCCATAAGTCCCGCCACGGTAATTGTTAACGAGGTGCACCAGACTACTGATTGTCGGATCATTTGAAGGTCGAAGACGTTCAACCAGGTTTTTGATTAAAACCGAAAATTGATCGCTCAATGCAATGGATAAACCAATCAGGATAAGAATGTAAATCGAATTCCTTTTAAAAGTTTTTATGATGACGTAAATGATAAGCAAATAGAATGGAATCCAGATTTCGCGACTGGAAAACAGAAACATGGCCTTGTCCCAGAATGTGCTGTGAAGTTCGTTCAGAAACAAAAACAGCGACTGATCTATTTGTTTGATCCCATCCATAAAAAAGTGTCTAAAGTGTCTGGAGTGCCTATAGTTCGGAGTAAAAATGTACTTTAGGCACTCCGAACTTTATCTCACTCCGAACTATTTATTTAGAATTTGCCAAATCTTATCTTTCAGTTTTGTGATTCCCTGTCCGGTTATAGACGAAATAAATAAATGTGGAAGATCACTAAGTTCCTGGCTGATTTCTTCAATTAATTCTTCGTCAAGAAAATCACTTTTGCTTATCACTAAAAAGCGTTCTTTGTCCAATAATTCAGGATTGTATTCCTTTAACTCATTAATCAGAATGTCGTATTCTTTTCGATAATCTTTGGCGTCAGCCGGAACCATAAATAAAAGCATTGAGTTACGCTCGATGTGGCGCAGAAAACGTAGTCCGAGCCCTTTGCCTTCGTGGGCGCCCTCAATGATTCCCGGAATATCGGCCATCACGAAAGATTGATTGTCGCGGTAGCTAACAATACCAAGATTTGGGACCAGCGTCGTAAACGGATAATCGCCTATTTTAGGTTTTGCCGCCGAGACCACAGAAAGCAAGGTTGATTTTCCGGCACTGGGAAAACCAACCAATCCGACATCGGCCAATATTTTTAATTCGAGGGTAAACCATCCTTCAATAAATGGCTCACCTGGCTGGGCAAAATGCGGAGCCTGCATGGTTGCCGATTTAAATTGAGTGTTTCCGAGTCCACCACGACCTCCCTGAACTAAAATTTTTGTTTCACCATCCTGCGTAATTTCAAAAAGAAATTCGCCAGTTTCGGAATCTTTTGCCAGAGTACCAAGCGGAACATCGAGGTAGATATCTTCACCATCAGCTCCGTGACGGGATTGCTTTCCTCCCGATTCACCATGTCCGGCAAAAACATGACGGCGATATTTTAAATGCAAAAGAGTCCACATTTGGGCATTGCCTCTCAGGATAACATGGCCGCCGCGTCCTCCATCTCCACCGTCAGGTCCACCTTTTGGTTCACCTTTTTCTCTCCTGAAGTGGGCGGAACCTGGTCCTCCATTACCCGATCTGCCATATATTTTAACGTAATCAACAAAATTAGTATCAGCCATAAAAAAAGTTCAAAATTCAAAGTTTCAAGTTCCAAGTGCTAGTCATTGATTGTCATTTGTAGTAGAGACGACATAGAATGACTTTTTAATGACGCGGAGCAAATGACTACTACGACTGATCATTGACCAGTTTTTTCAAGGGGTGCAAGATACGCAAAAAAAGACGAATGGATCGACATCCACTCGTCTTTTGAGTTTATTATCAGAATCTTAAAGTGTTCCTATTGTGTCGATCAGACGTTGTGCAATTATTTCAACCGAACCGGTACCATCAATTTTGTAATATTTGTTCTGAGCTTTATAATAATCTCTAATCGGCTCTGTTTTCTCATGGTATATCCTGATCCGGTTTTCAATAATCGAAACATCCTGATCGTCAGGACGGCCCGAAGTTTTTCCCCTGAACAGCAAGCGGTTGATCAATTCATCTTGTTCAACCACAAGACACAACATTCCGGAAACATGAATGTGATGCTCTTCCATTAATTGGTCGAGGGCTTTTGCTTGTGCAACTGTTCTTGGAAAACCATCAAAGATATATCCGGTTGCAATTTCATTTTCCTGAAGTATAGTTTTGATCATACCGATCACAATTGAATCAGGTACAAGGAACCCTTTGTCAATATAAGACTGTGCTTCCAGTCCCAGCTCTGTTTTTGCAGCTATCACGTTTCTCAATAAATCACCTGTCGAAATGTGTTTAAGCTTAAATTTTTCAATGAGGAAATCAGCCTGAGTACCTTTGCCGGCCCCTGGAGGGCCAAATAATACGAGGTTTAACATCGAATATCGAAATAGGTTAGTTTTCAATTACTTTATAAATGTCAATCAAATTGCGACCTTTTCTGTCATAATCCAGTCCATAACCTACGATAAAGTCGTTCGGAATTTCAATACCAATATAGTCGAGTTGAACCTTAATTTTAAGTGCATCTGGCTTAAGAAGCAAGGTGGCAATTTTTATTTCCGCCGGATTTTTTGCCCTGATTTGTTCGATGGTATTGGCAATTGTGATTCCGGAGTCAACGATATCTTCCAAAACAACAACAGTCCGACCAGTCAGGTCCTCGTTTAGTCCAATCAGTTGCTTAATTTCACCACTGGTTTGGGTGCCTGAATAAGAGGCTAATTTAATGAATGAAATTTCAGCATCGAGCGATGAAATGCGTTTAAAAATTTCGGTCGCGAACATGAAGGATCCGTTTAGAATACATAGAAATAGCGGACTTTTGCCTTCTAAATCTTTATTCATGCTTTCAGCCATTTCTTCAACAATTGATCTGATCTTTTCGTATGGAATAAAGAGTTCGAATTCCCGATCATGAATAGTTACATTTTTCATTATGCTCCAGATTGAATTTTCAATAATTAAAAGTGATATACTTCTCGGTTTTTTAAATTATTTTTGGCTTGAAAAATAAAGCGACAAAGTAACAAAACTAATTCATACTGGAGAAATAATATTCAAAATATGGAACCAAAAGTTAGCATCATCATGGGTAGTACCTCCGATTTGGGAGTAATGGAAGCAGCTGCAAAAATTCTGGATGAATTTGAAATCCCGTTCGAAATAAATGCTTTATCGGCTCACCGAACTCCTGAAGCAGTTGAAGTTTTTGCCAAAGGTGCCAGAGCACGCGGTATACAGGTTATTATTGCTGCTGCCGGTATGGCTGCTCATTTACCCGGTGTAATAGCAGCCATGACTACACTTCCGGTTATTGGTGTGCCGATTAATGCCAGCTTGAATGGATTGGACTCTTTGTTGGCAATTGTGCAGATGCCTCCCGGGATTCCAGTGGCTACAGTCGCTGTAAATGGCGCTCAAAATGCCGGTATTCTGGCTGTTCAGATAATGGCAGTTGGCGATCAGGAACTTGCCTCTAAACTCGATTTGTTTAAGGAAAACCTGAAAGTTAAAATTGAAAAAGCCAACAAAGACCTTTCCGAAATAAAGTTCAGATTTAAAACGAATTAGGCTTGACTTGTTAACAAAAGATTTGTAACTTGTATACAATAATTTGATTCCTGAAATTAATCTTTCAGGAATTTTTTTGATTATAGTTATGAAATTGTTAACAGTCATTTTTCATTCTGTTTTACTTTTTCTTTTTCCTCCTTTACTCGAGGCACAGGAGGTTATCAATCCCAGTTCAAGGGTTCAGGCGCTTGCAGGTTCTTCTGTTGGTTTATCCGATTGCTGGTCGGTTTTTGGAAATCAGGCAGGAATGGCAGGGCTTGAACGATTGGAAATAGGAGGATCTTTCCTAAACCAATTTCTGGTGAGCGAATTATCTACTCGTGCTGGTTTTTTTGCTTTTCCTATACAATCATCTGTCTTTGCAGTTTCACTCTATCAGTTTGGGAAATCTCCGTTTCGTCGCGAAAAATTTGGAATAGCATATGCCAGGCATCTTTCAGAGCGATTCAGCTTTGGTATGCAGTTTAATTATTACCGCTTACTTTTTCCGGAAGAAAATCGAATGTTTGGTTCATCCGGACTTGAGCTTGGAATTCAATACCTCGTAAATAAACAGCTTGTGCTTGGCGGACATATCATCAATCCGTACAAGACCAAAATCAGAATGAGCACCGGATATTTTCAGTATGGAACTCTGATTAATGTTGGAGTTATATATCACTTTTCGGAATCATTTAGTATGGTGTCGGAACTGGAAAATGGATTTACACGCCATTTGACTGTACGGTCAGGAATGGAATATAACTTCCGCAACCGGATTTTCCTGCGTGGTGGAGTTTCAGGAAAACCCTATCAACTCTCAGCCGGATTTGGATTTCAGGTTGAAAAGCTGATCGTTGATTTAGCTACATCCTACCATCAGTATTTAGGTAGTTCGCCATCGGTTTCATTTCAATTTCTATTTTAATGAGAAAACTGACACTCCTCTTGACGGCTATCTTTTTTGCATCAATGGTTCTTGCACAAAAACCTGATATGCAGCAAACCGTTGAAGATTTGTTTGAAGCAATGGGGGAGGAGTTGAGCGATGATGCCGATATTCAGGATATTTTAGACGATTTTGAATATTTAATAGAAAATCCATTGAAAATTAATTGGGCTACTTCTGAAGAATTGACGCGATTACACTTTTTGTCAGAAATTCAAATCAATAATCTGATCAGTTTCAGGGAAAAATCAGGGCAAATTTATTCGCTCTATGAGATGGCATCCATTGATGGGTTTTCTCCTGACATCCTGCAAAAAATTGAACCTTTCATCAGTTTTGATACGGAGAAAATGAGCCAGAAAAGGAGAAAATCTTCGGGAGATTTGTTTTTACGTGTAACCCGATCATTTTCAAATCCGCATGACGAAAATGAATCGAAAAATGAAAGCTCACCAGAAAGGTATTATCTACGTTTGAAACAATCAACTTCCAATGTTGAATATGGACTTGTTGCTGAAAAGGATCCGGGTGAAGCTTTCCTGCGCCAATCGAATAAACATGGTTTTGATTATACCAGCGCGTTTGTAAATTTAAAGATTGGACAGAATGATAATCGCATTTTTGTTGGCGATTATCATGTGCGATTTGGGCAGGGACTGGTTGCCTGGCAGGGATTTTCTATGGGAAAGTCAAGTGAAACCACACAGATTTTTAGGTCCGCACAGGGAATCCGGTCCTATTCTTCAACCGACGAAAACCAATTTTTTCGGGGATTGGGTGGCCAGTTCAAGTACAAGCGTTTCACTTTTCATCCTTTTGTTTCTTTAAACAGGTTGGATGCAAATGTGGATACAATTGATGATAAAGCCTATTTTGGAGCATTTCAGACCACCGGGTATCACCGCACTGGATCAGAGATTTCAGGTGAAAATGCCGTTAACCAATTTACAGGCGGCGGGCATGTTAGTTATTCATACAATCGGTGGTCGTTTGGAGTAACGACTGTATACAACCGTTTTAATGTGGAAATGAATCGCAGTGACGAGCTCTACAATCAGTTTCTGCCAGAAGGAAGAGAAAGCATGGTTGCGGGTTTTGATTGGAAAGGATCGGTGAAAAAAGTATTTCTTTTTGGCGAGGCTGCAATCAGTTCAGGGAACGGGAAAGCATTTCTGACTGGCGCAATGCTGAAACCTGCTTCAAATATGGAGTTGTCGATGGTTTACCGGAATATTAATAAAACCTATTTTAGCTATTTCTCGAATGCTTTTACCGAATCATCAAAGGTTAACGATGAACATGCACTCTATCTGGGTACAAAAATATTTCCGGCTCCCCGATGGATTATTTGGGCTTATGCCGATTTTTTTAGCCACAAATGGTTGAAATACCTCACCAGCTCACCATCAAACGGAACAGAGTTATTTGCCCAATTGGCGTTTAATCCATCACGAGTTACGAAATTTTATCTGCGGTTCTTCCAGGAAGAAAAAGCACAGAAACTAATTTCCGCAGGTTTTAAATACAATGAACAGCAACTGATTAACCGACTTCGGATTAATTTTACTCACGACCTGAACGAACGATTTAGTTTGAAAAGCCGGGTAGAATGGTCATGGTATTCCAAACAAAGCAGTGAAAACGGGATTCTTATCTGTCAGGATATGGTATTTATGCCACCCGAAAAAAAGTTTTCGATGAATGGAAGGTTAGCTTATTTTCATACTGATGGCTACAATTCCAGGTTATATGCATACGAAAACGATGTGCTTTATTCTTTTTCAATTCCGGCACTCTATGGAAAAGGAATTCGTGCCTACCTGAATTTTCAGAAGAGTTTCAATAATAGGTTTACTTTCTGGCTAAAGTACGCTTCAACTCATAAGTTTGCGCAAAGCGATGGAGAAGAAGGAGTTGATTCGTCTTCAAAATCGGAAATAAAGGTTCAGTTGCGGTATCAGTTCTGATTTGCTATATTTGCCCGTCAAAATATTAAATTCAGGATGGTCCATAAAATTAATTTCGACGATATTCGTCCATTCAACGATTCAGAAGTAAATCATTACCTGCAATTACTTCTTCATGATGACGGGTTTCAGCATATTTTAGAGTTTCTTTTTAAAGATCAGGCCAGGATTGACCAGATTAAGATTTTACTTTCCCATGTGAATACGGTAAAAGATTTACAGTTGAAGTTTGTTTATCAACTTGTTGAAGATCTGATTCTGAAACGTACTACCGATGGATTAACCTGTAGCGGAACCGAACACCTGGATAAAAGTACAAGCTATCTATTTATTTCCAATCACCGTGATATCATTCTCGACTCCGCCTTTATCAATTATCTGATTGTACTGGAAGGAATGAATACGACCGAAATTGCCATTGGAAATAACCTGCTGATAGAAAAATGGATTGAATATGCGGTGAAATTAAACCGTGCTTTTGTTGTTCGCCGTAATCTGCCAGCACGTGAATTGTTGATGGCCTCCAAAAAACTTTCTGAGTACATTCGCCGGAATATAACTGTTCAACACAGTTCTGTATGGATTGCCCAGCGTGAAGGAAGAACCAAAGATGGTAACGATAAAACACAGCAAGCCTTGCTTAAAATGCTTAATTTGAGCAATATCAAAGAGTTTGCTGAAGGATTCCGTGATCTTCGGATAGTTCCAATTTCCATTTCGTACGAAATTGAACCTTGCGGAATTTCGAAAGTTGCTGAATTGTATAAGAAACAAACCGAGGGATTCGAAAAAACTCAGGAAGACGATTTACGGAGTATGGGTGAAGGTTTGGTCAGGCCAAAAGGAAGGGTTCATTTTGGATTTGGCGAGCCAATCACCAATCAATTACAGGAAAGCGATGAACCTATTTCGGTTCAGATTGAAAAATTGGCCGATTACATCGATCATCAGATATATAGTAATTTCCAGTTGTGGCCAAATAATTACATTGCAGAGGATATTCAAAATAAAAACAGCCTCAATAAAGATCATTATTCTCAGGATCAGTTTAATAAGTTTGTTTCAATGATGGACGAAGCGATTGCTTTAATTCCTGGTGATCCTGAAATAATTCGGGACATGTTCCTTCAAATGTATGTCAACCCCATCATTAATAAAAAAAATGCTGAGGTCGCCTTACATGTTTAAACACATCAAAGGGATAATTTGGGATTGGAACGGAACGCTTCTCAACGACGCAGGACTGGCCGTTGAAACCATGAACGAAATGCTTGTCCGCAGAGATCTGCCTGAGTTATCAATCGAACAATACAAACAGGTATTTTCATTTCCTGTTAAGGATTATTACCAAAAAATCGGGTTCGATTTCGAACTTGAACCTTTTGAAATTCCGGCGCTTGAATTTATTGTCCGGTATAATGAACTGGTGAATTATTGTCAGTTGCATGCTGATACGGTCTTCCTTCTAAATCATTTTAGAACAAGTGGATTCAGACAGTTTATCTTATCTGCCATGAAACAGGATACGCTCGATCAATGCCTTTCCCACTTTCAGATCAATCATTTCTTTGAACATGTTTCAGGATTAGGAGATCACTATGCGACTTCCAAAGTCGAAAATGGTCATCGGTTGATTGCAGGAATTAATTTGGATCCAAGCCAACTGTTACTGATTGGTGATACAGTCCATGACTTTGAAGTAGCAACAGAACTGGGTTGTCAATGTGTTTTAGTTGCAAACGGTCATCAATCCAAACCTGTACTGCAGGAAACCGGAGCTATTGTGATCGACCAGTTAAGTCAACTGCTGGACTAAAAATAGTTCAGTATAAAAGTGACCAGAAAAGGAACCAAAATGGTCAGAACAACTCCGCTGAAAACTGCAATGATACTCCATTCTTTTCCTGAATAACGGGTAATAACGGGCAAGGTGGTGTCCATTGAAGTTGCTCCACCCGAAGCAATTCCTGCCAGTTTCCCGAAATAGATTACCAGAAGAGGCGTGGCCAGCAAAGTAAATATCTCGCGTAAAATATTCGACAATAAAGCTATTACTCCTAGGGTTTCGCTACTAAGTTGGGTTATAAACAAACTGGAAAGGCTATAATATCCAAATCCTGCACTGACTGCCAAAACTTCTTTAAGTTTTAAATCGGGAATGAACATGGAGACCAGCGCTGCACCTGCAAATGTACCTGCCATTACACCAAGTGGAATAAGTACTATCTTAATTTTCATGGTTCGCAGGATTCGCCACGATTTTCGATCAACGCCAATTCCAATACCAACCAAAAACATCAGAATATAAAGGGCATACATGCTAAAATCCGACTGCATCATCAGATCAGGTAAATTTTTACTGATTCCTAAAATTACTCCAGAAGTAAAAAAGGCTAAAATGATCAGGCTATTTTTCATTCTTCCCTCCTTCGTTTTGTTCTTCCCTGAAAAGAACCCGGTACAAAATCCATAAAGCAAGAACACTTCCGGATATTGCTCCAACGGTTATAATCAAAGCCTGAACGCCTATTTTATCCAGATTTTGTATGATGGTTTTATTCAGTCCAACTGAAATTCCCAACAAAAACAGCAGCACATATATGGCCCAAGAAATAAGTTTGTCGTTTATTTTTATCGCAAGTGGAAACCTGTTGATCGCAAAACCAGTCAAAATTCCGGCCACCATGATCATTAGAACTGTTATCATGAATTTTGTTTGGGTTAAATTGATTGTTTCAAAAGTGCGGAAAAAGTAGATCAACACAAAATCCGGACTCAAAGATTCTTCGGTTGCGGAAATTATCTATCCCTTTCTGTTATTTTCCTATTTTTGGTCGACGTTTTTAGAATATCACTCATTTGAAACATGGATCAGGATAGAATACCAGTAACAATCATCACAGGTTTTTTGGGCGCCGGAAAAACCAGTTTGCTCAATAAGTTGATCAGCAAACATCCGGAAAAGAAATTTGCCATAATTGAAAATGAATTCGGAGAAACAGGCATCGACGGAGGTTTGATTGCTGCCGCATCTGATGCTATTTTCGAACTAAACAATGGCTGTATCTGCTGCTCTTTGGGCGAGGATTTCCTGCAAACACTTGAAACTCTCTTGGGTAGTTCGTATGAATTTAATCATTTACTGATTGAAACGACCGGAATTGCTGATCCATCGGGAATTGTCGATGCGTTTATTTCAGGAAGCACCATTCAGCAAAAATTCAGGATCGACAGTGTGGTTTGTGTGGCCGATGCCGCCAATATGGAAGATTTGATGGATGAACAACCCGAAATCAGAAAACAGATTGCTTTGGCTGACCTGGTGATAATTAACAAAACGGACTGCGTTCACAGGGATTACCTTTCCGAGTTGACCTCGATGATTCAAGTCATTAATCCTATGGCAAAAATTTACCCGACAACTTACGGCCAAATTGCTGATATTGAAGTGTTGGACACGTTTTCTTTTTCGGGTGAATCAATTGGGAAATTAACACTGTCTTTTTGTAAAGCGGATTGGACTGGGGTCGGTCAGTCTGGTCAGAAGTCGTTTATTCATAATCCAGTGAAGACAAATTCACTTCATCAACATGATATTTCTTCCGTTGGGTTTACTTTTAAAGGAAGTTTTGATGTGAATAAATTTGGTCTGTGGATGCAGAATTATTTATACTTCAATCAGGATACCGTTTTCAGGGTGAAAGGAATCATGAGCTTTTCAAATACTGAAGATCAGTTCGTATTTCACGCGGTTCGCTCTTCATTTATGTTTGAAGTCGGAAAGCCCTGGGGCAAAGAAGAACGTTTCAGTAAACTCGTTTTTATAGGAAAAAAGCTTTTAGGAAACGAACTGGAAACAAATTTGCTGCAATTGCTTGTTAAGGAGGATTAAGATTTAAGTTGAAACGGAATCTTATCAGAATGGATTTTCTTCATATTTGGTAAAACCAAAAACTTCAATAGCACTCTCTTTTTCATTTACTTTATACACAATGATATATCCCTTGTGAATCAACTCGCGAATATCTTCTCTATCAAAAAAGATTGATTTTCTGTGCATATAAGGCATTTGAGGAATTTCTTTGATTTTGGAAATCAGTTCTGATTTGAATTTCCGCGCGGCCAAAGGCTTGTCTTTTGCAATAAATTCAATTTGAATATTTAGCTTATCTCTAAATGATGTTAATACCTTAAGCTTCATATTTTTTGATTGTAGCTTCTAATGTATCATTAAGTTCGTCGATCCTTATGTACTCTGCACTACCATCTTCAACTTTATCCAGCTCCTTCTTTAAATATTCCGCTATGGAAACGAACTCGTCATCTTCTTTGATTACCTGAATTTCATCCTTTGAAAAGCGACCCAGAAACCACATCAAATGTTTATATATTTTATCATTTACTTTTAGTCGAATCGTCTGCATAATTTCAATTTTTCAAATTCGCATTTCCTTCAATTTCATTTCAAAACTATATATTATTACTGAAAAAAGCACCCATTAATTCTTATTTCTCGTTTGGTAAATTGCCCGTCTGCCTTTGTTACTAACATTTTTTGTGGATATCTAATACTGAACCTGCAATTTGGAATTCGAAACTATTGTTAATTTCGACGGCTTTAGATAAAATCTCTAAACTGATTTTGAATTAACTAAACTTTAAACTTAAAGGAGAACTACAATGGCGAGACGCATTATTGGTATTCATGAGAAACTACCTATTTTAGAGAGCTTACCGCTCAGTTTTCAGCATCTGACAGCCATGTTTGGTGCAACGATCCTGGTTCCTATGATCTTCAAGATTGATCCGGCAATTGCATTGCTGATGAATGGTATTGGGACTTTAATCTACACCTGGATTACCAAAGGCGGGATTCCGGCTTATTTAGGATCGAGCTTTGCTTTTATTGCCCCGGTACTTTTGGTTATCGGCTCTTATGGTGGATTTGCCCATGCACAATCCGGCTTTATTTTGTTTGGTCTTTTCTTTATCCTGATATCATTTGTAGTTAAGTTTTGGGGAATCAAATGGATCGATATTGTAATGCCTCCTGCGGTTATGGGTGCGGTTGTTGCTATTATCGGTCTCGAATTGGCGCCGGTAGCAGCCCGTCAGGCTGGCTTGGCACAATGGCCTGCTAATGTGGGTGATGTGGTTCAGCCTTTTGTGATGAACTCGAATGTAGTTATTGTTTCGATGTTTACCTTGATCGTTGGTATCGCGGGGTCTGTCATGTTTCGTGGATTTATGCAGGTAATTCCAATCCTTTTTGCTGTTGTTGCGGGTTATGTTCTGGCTTTTGTAATGGGCATGGTTGATGTTGCAAAAATTGCTGAAGCCAATTGGTTTGCACTTCCAAAATTCTCAACTCCGGTTTTTGATATGAATGCGATAATAATTATTGCCCCAGCTTGTATTGTGGTGCTTGCCGAACATATCAGTCACCTAATTGTAACCGGAAAAATTACCGAATCAGATCTGATGGAAAACCCGGGATTGCATCGTTCATTGTTGGGCGACGGTATTAGCAATGTGTTGTCAGGTTTTGCAGGTTCTCCCCCCAATACGACTTATGGCGAGAACATTGGGGTAATGGCCATTACCCGTGTTTATTCAGTCTGGATTATCCGTGGTGCAGCTATACTCGCCATTGCTTTTTCTTTAATTGGAAAAGTTTCAGCAGCTATTTCTACCATTCCTGATGCCGTTATGGGCGGGGTTACCATGTTATTGTACGGTGTAATTGCCGTTCAGGGATTCCGCATGTTCGTTGAACAAAAAGTGGATTTCAGCAAGAACAGCAACATGGTTTTAGGCGCAGTTACTTTTGTGGTTGGTGTGAGTGGCGCAGCGATTAAAATAGGAAGTGTTGAACTTAAAGGAATGGCTTTCGCTGCCATTGTTGGTGTTGTTTTATCTCTTATTTTCTGGATATTCGGAAAACTTAAGATTATGAATAAGGAAGCTTAATCCTGGGTCAGAATCATAAACTCAAAAAACCTTCTTTCAATATACTAAATTGGAAGAAGGTTTTTTTTTGAAAAAATAACATGGAAAGCCTTGAATTCCAATAATTTCAGGCAGTAGATGATTAAAGAGGGTAATGTTAAAGGATTACTGAAGACTGGTCGTTTGCTTCTAATATTCTTTAGCCTTAATGTCCCTGATATAAAGCTGGAGGCTGGTTTTCCCTTTGAATTCGTTTTCGGTAATAGAATAACATATATCAAAAGGTAAACCCTGGCTGATGGCATCAAAATGATGAGCCTGATTAAATGCGATGCCCGAAAATTTCGAGGAATTGCTGGTTGGTTCAATCAAATCGAGTTTTAAGTGCTCCTGATTTTTTCCTACCGCTCGGCTGGTTCCGCTGTCGAGTACATTTTCAGTAACAAAAACAGGCACCATATTATGAGGTCCAAACGGTGCAAACTGTTTCAGGATGCGATAAAACTTAGGGGTAATATCGGAAAGTAATATTTTGGCTTCAGCTTCAATCGACTCAGTTTGTTGCTGATTGGTAATCTGTTTGGTTACGATTTCTTCAAAGCGTTTTGAGAACTCGTAAATATTCTCAATTTTCATGGTTAATCCTGCGGCATACATGTGTCCTCCATACGATTCGAGTAAATCGCTGCAGGCGCCAATGGCTTCATATAAATCGAAATCGCGCACCGAACGTGCTGATCCGGTTGCCAGTCCATTTGATTCAGTCAGAACCACGGTTGGGCGGTAAAAGTGTTCAGTTAAACGTGATGCTACAATTCCGACAACTCCTTTGTGCCAATCACGATTATAAAGTACGGTTGCATTTTTCCCGTCGTTTCCCGGATCGCGTTCGATCATTTCAAGCGCTTCCTGGGTAATGTCGCGGTCAAGCGTTTTTCTGATTTCGTTGTATGAATTGATTTCATCACCCAAAAGCATCGCTTCTTTGTCGTTGGTCGCTGTCAAAATAGCAACCGATTTTTTGCCATGTTCAATTCTTCCGGAAGCATTGAGTCGGGGACCAATTTTAAATACAATATCACTCACTGATATTTCTTCAGAATTTAATCCTGAATACTGCATGATGGTCTTTAGCCCAATACTTGGAGATGAGTTCAGTTTCTTTAACCCGAAATGAGCCAGGACCCTGTTTTCGCCAGTTACCGGAACAATATCTGAAGCTATACTTACAACCACTAAGTCCAGTAGTTCTGCCAGTTCAGAAAACGGAATATTTTTCTTTTTTGAAAAAGCCTGAAGGAGTTTGAATCCGACACCGCAACCCGAAAGTTCCTTATAGGGATAAGTGCAATCCAATCTTTTGGGGTCAAGTACTGCAATAGCGTCAGGGATTGTATCGTCAGGATTGTGATGGTCGCAAATAATAAAATCGATACCAAGGTCTTTGGCCATTTGAATCTTTTCAACTGCTTTTATTCCACAGTCAAGCACAATGACCAACGATATTTTTTGCTCGGCTGCATAAAGGATACTTGTTTTTGAGATTCCATATCCTTCTGAATACCTGTCCGGAATGTAATAATCCAGATTTTTGATTCGGCTGCGAAGAAATTGATACATCATAGCAACCGATGTGGTGCCATCCACATCATAATCGCCATAGATTAAAACTTTTTCCTGATGGTCGATGGCACGCTCAAGTCTCTCGACGGCCTTGTCCATATCTTTCATCAGAAAAGGGTCGTGGAGATCGGTTAATTTGGGCCGGAAAAAAGCCTGTGCTTCGGCATAAGTTGTAATGCCTCTTTGTGCTAAAAGATTGGCAATTATCATGTTAACATTTAGCGCAGCCGATAAATGTTTAATGATATTACTATCGCCCTCTTTTTTAATATTCCAGACTTTATCCATTCGTTTTTTTTCAGAACAGCTATTTTGACAAAAATTTCTCAAAGATAAAAAATGAAGTCAGATATGGAAAGTAATTGAATCACATTAATCCACATTTTGTTAATAATTTTCATTGCAATAGTTTACTATCTTTGCCGCAAATTTTTTATTTACTACACAAAAATGAGTATATCTGAACTAAGCGAACAGGAACAGGTAAGGAGAAATTCCTTGCAGAAAATGAAGGAATTAGGCATTAATCCGTATCCCGCAGCTGAATTTCCGGTAAATGTTTTCACCTCAGAAATTAAAGAAAAGTATAATCCTGAATTGGCAAATTATCAGGAAGTTGTTGTGGCAGGCCGAATCATGAGCCGCCGTATTATGGGGAAAGCTTCTTTTGCTGAATTGCAGGATTCTACCGGAAGGCTGCAACTTTATATCAACCGCGATGAAATTTGTCCGGATGAAGATAAAACACTTTATAACGAAGTTTTTAAAAAACTGCTTGATATTGGTGATGTTTTAGGTGTTAAAGGGTTTGCCTTTATTACGCAGGTTGGAGAACTCTCAATTCATGTAAAGGAACTTTTTGTATTGAGTAAATCACTTCGTCCATTGCCTGTAGTAAAAGAAAAGGACGGACAGTTATTTGATGCTGTTACTGATCCTGAAATGCGTTACCGCCAGAGATATGTTGACCTCATTGTCAATCCGCAGGTAAAAGACACGTTTATCAAACGTTCAAAAATCATCAATACCATGCGGCAGTTTTTCAACGAACAGGGTTACCTCGAAGTTGAAACTCCGATACTGCAATCGATACCTGGTGGAGCTACTGCCCGACCATTTATTACGCATCATAATGCCTTAAATATTCCGCTTTATTTGCGTGTTGCCAACGAACTATACCTGAAACGCCTGATTGTAGGTGGGTTCGATGGAGTTTATGAGTTTGCCAAGGACTTCCGCAACGAAGGAATGGACCGCACTCACAATCCTGAATTTACGGTAATGGAAATCTACGTAGCTTACAAGGACTACAAATGGATGATGAACTTTACTGAGGAGATGATAGAGCGGGTAGCTCTGGCCTTGCATGGAACAACCAAAGTTCAGCTTGGCGATATAGAAATTGATTACAAACGCCCGTTCAAACGGGTAACGATGTACGATGCCATAAAAGAACATACCGGATTTGATATTTCAGGAAAAACGGAAGACGAACTTCGTGACATTTGCAATAAGCTTGGTCTGGAAACCGATCCAACGATGGGCAAGGGCAAGCTGATTGATGAAATTTTTGGTGAAAAATGCGAACATCATTATATACAACCAACTTTTATTATCGATTACCCGGTCGAAATGTCACCGCTTACCAAACTGCATCGCTCCGTTCCGGGACTCACCGAACGGTTTGAACTGATGATAAACGGGAAGGAATTAGCCAATGCTTATTCTGAATTGAACGATCCGATTGAACAACGCGAACGGTTTGAAGATCAGATGAAATTGTCGGAAAAAGGTGATGACGAAGCGATGTTTATTGATCAGGATTTTTTACGTGCGCTGGAATACGGAATGCCACCAACTTCAGGAATGGGAATTGGTATTGACCGCCTGACCATGTTCATGACCAATAACTTATCAATTCAGGACGTACTTTTCTTCCCGCAAATGAAGCCGGAGAAAGCTGCTGAAACCAATGATCCGGATGAAAAATTTCTGGAATTGGGCATTCCAGCCGAATGGATTGAGGTCATCCGGAAGATAGGGTTAAAAAAAGTTAAAGATTTGAAAGAAATCAAAACAGGAAAGTTTTTTAACGACATTTGTGGTTTCAACAAAAAAAATAAGTTGGGTCTGGACAACCCGTCAATGGAAGATGTAACTAAGTGGTTGTCATAAACCCAGGAAATGTAAAAATGTTTTCAAACTCAAAAATAGCTATAATCGGAAGTGGAAGTTGGGCTACAGCATTAGCAAAAATACTTTTGCACAATGTTGAAAGTGTTAACTGGTATTTCCGAAATTCTGATAATATTGAACAATTCAATCGTTTTAAGCACAATCCCAACTATTTGCGTGGTGTTGAGTTCGACATAAGCCGCTTGAATTTTTTTACCGATATAAATAAGGCCGTCGAAGATGTTGATATTGTAATTCTTGCCATTCCCTCTGCATTTCTAAAAGATGCTATGAAGGAACTGACAGTCGATATCAATAAAAAATTTATAGTTTCAGCAATCAAAGGTATTGTGCCGGAGGTTAACCTGATTGTTGGGCAATATCTTCACCAATTCTTTAATATTCCTTACGAACGGATTGGCGTAATAGCCGGCCCCTGTCATGCCGAAGAAGTGGCTTTGGAACGGTTGTCGTATCTGACCATTGCCTGTCCTGATGTGAAAAAGGCACGCGCCTTTGCTTTCCGGCTCGAATGCCCCTATATCCGCACTCATGTTTCCGATGATATTTATGGTACTGAATACGCTTCAGTGTTAAAAAATATTGTGGCAATTGCTTCCGGAATTGTGCATGGACTGCGTTATGGTGATAATTTTCAGGCAGTTTTAATTTCGAATGCCATTCAGGAAATTAAACGTTTTGTCGATAAAGTTCATCCGATTACCCGAGATATCAAGAGTTCAGCTTATCTGGGCGATTTATTGGTAACTGCTTACTCACAGTTTTCGCGCAACCGTACCTTTGGAACCATGATTGGCAAAGGATATTCCGTTCGCTCCGCACAACTCGAAATGCACATGGTTGCCGAAGGTTATTATGCCGCCAAATCCATCAAGGAAATCAACGAAGAATTCAGGGTGAATATGCCTATCGCTGAAGCCGTGTATAACATTTTGTACGAAAACATTTCCCCCGCAATTGAAATCCGATTATTAACCGAACACCTTAGATAAAAAAGTAGTTAAAAACAACCACATAAACACATAGGTCACATAGAAAAATAAAAACTATGTGTCCTATGTGGTTTAAAAAGTAACAAATGAAGAATATTTCACTAAATTTTGACAAAACTTTTGATTTCATTTCAAAAGACTCAATCTACTCATACAAAGAAGCGATTGAGAATCATAATCGCGCACTTTTCGCCAAAACCGGAAAAGGCAACGATTTTTTAGGCTGGACCAATTTGCCAACCTCAATTTCAGAAGCAGAACTTACAGATTACGAAGTTACCGCAGCTAAACTGGTTGCTAAAAACATTGATATTTTTGTTGTAATCGGAATTGGTGGTTCTTATTTGGGCTCCAAAGCCGTTGTTGATGCGCTTTCTGATAGCTTTGCCCACTTGAAAACACGTAAAAATCCGTTTATCCTGTTCGCCGGACAAAACATCAGCGAAGACTATCTTTTCGAACTGCGTGAATTGCTGAAAACCAAAGAATATGCGATGGCGGTAATTTCTAAATCGGGAACTACTACCGAACCTGCTCTGGCTTTCCGTTTGTTGAAACAGGACATCGAAGAAAAATATGGAAAGAAAGAAGCAAACGAACGTATCGTTGCCATTACCGATGCCAGAAAAGGCGCCTTGCGCTCATTGGCTACTACCGAAGGCTACAAAACATTTGTTATTCCTGATGACGTAGGTGGTCGGTATTCAGTCCTGACACCTGTTGGGTTGCTGGCAATTGCAGTGGCCGGATTCGACATTCGTGCTTTGGTTCAGGGAGCAGTCGATATGCAAAATGCTACCGGAGTTGATGTGCCATTTGAAGAAAACCTTGCTGCCCAATATGCTGCTGTTCGTAACGAATTATATAAAAACGGGAAGAAAGTAGAAATTCTGGTCAACTACAATCCTAAACTTCACTTTTTAGCCGAATGGTGGAAACAACTTTACGGCGAAAGCGAAGGAAAGGAAGGTAAAGGTATTTTCCCTGCTGCGGTCGATTTTTCATCCGATTTGCATTCTATGGGCCAATACATTCAGGAAGGCGAACGTACCTTGTTCGAAACCGTTCTGTCCATAGCAAGTCCTGATCGCGAAGTTCGAATTCCGAATGACGCTGCCGATCTGGATGGCCTGAATTTCCTCGCCGGCAAACGTGTTGATGAAGTGAATAAAATGGCTGAACTGGGAACCATGTTGGCTCATGTTGACGGTGGAGTTCCAAACATCCAGATCGTTCTCCCTAAACTGAACGAATATTATCTGGGTCAGTTGATCCAGTTCTTTGAATTAGCTTGTGGTTTGAGTGGATATACTTTAGGCGTTAATCCATTCGATCAGCCCGGAGTTGAAGCTTACAAAAAGAACATGTTTGCTTTGCTCGAAAAACCAGGTTTTGAAGAAGCCACAAAAGCAATCAAAAAGCGCCTGTAATCCAAAAATTACCATAACTTTCGAAAGAGAAATCTCAAATGTGAGGTTTCTCTTTTTTTTGCAAAAGCTTTGTGATTATGAAGAAAACCACATAGACACATAGAACACTTAGGAATATAAAATATGAAAAATCTATGTGACCTATGTGTCTATGTGGTTCAAATAAAATTAATAGATGGCAGCAAATCAATCAGAACAATGGAAGGGATATGCCTGGGCTCTAGTGGGAACCATCTCCTTTTCCAGTTTATATGTATTTAGTAAGGCAGGACTAAACCAGGTTGATTTGGCTCAGTTTGGGCTTTACTACTTTGGGTTGGGATTTCTGCTGAATTTATTACTCGTAGTTTTCTCAGGAAAAATTGCTGAAATAAAGCAACTTTCAGGTAAGGTTTTGAGGCTTCTTTTAATCTTGGCCGCCATCGATTTGCTCTCGAACATTACCTTTTTCATGGCTATACGGGCAATTTCTGATCCTTCGGTGACTTCCTTTTTAGGCAATCTGTTTCCTGTTTTTTTAACTTCTTTAGGAGTCATCTTTCTAAAGGAACGATTTTCGATCATTGAGGCTTTTGGAGGATTGCTGGCTATAACGGGAGCTTTTGTTATAAGCTACTCGGGTGAACTTGAATGGAGCAAGTTCTTTATTCCGGGTACAGGATTGGTGGTAATAAATACCCTGTTGGCGGCCACTTTTTCGGTCCTTATAAAAAAGAATGTAAAAAAGGCTAGCCCTGAAATTTTTAATCTGAATTCGAATGCATGGATTTTTCTGTGCTTTCTTGGTTATTTTATCTGGAGCGGCCAACCTTTGGCGATTCCGGTCAAAGCTTTTCAGAACATTGCTTTGGGCGCTTTTTTTGGTTCTTTTCTGGGTCTGTTATCCTTTTTTTATTCATACAGGTATATTCCAGCTTCCCGTTCATCGATTGTTCAAAGTTTAAAAGGAATATTTGTATTGATTATAGCATATTTTTTCTTCGGAAATTTCCCACTGGCCGTTCAACTTTGGGGTGGTGGAATTACTTTGGCCGGAGTGTTGGTTATGACTTTTGCCCAGGCAGGATTGATCCGGTTGGGGAAGAAGAAGTGATGAATGGTTAAATGGTAAAATTGCTAAATGGGTTAATCCTTCCACAAAAATCATTTAACAATCATTTTTATTGATGAAACCTCACCGAATTACGATTGTGTGTGATAACCATAAAATCCAGTATCTCATCCTTGCTGACATGCGAAGTTGCCCCGGTTGTAGTAGCAACTAATGCTCCCGCAGCATTTCCAAAGCGAAGCGCTTCGTCAATCGGATGATTATTCATGTAATAATGCACGAATCCGGCAGAAAGTGCATCGCCAGATCCAACGGTATCACCCAAACTGATCTGGTAGCCCGGGTCATAATAGAACACTTCTTCATTAGTTAAACAAAATGCACCATTTGAGCCCAAAGTACATAATAAAATATCAAGCTTGTATTTTTCTATAACCTCCAGAGCCAGGTCTTTAAGGTTTTTATTTTCTAATCCCAACAGTTCTTTGGTAATCAATAATTCTTCATCGTTGGTTTTCAATATATTTGCCATCTGTAAACTGTCCTCGATAGTAGCGGCGGTATAACAATTTTTCCGGAGATTGATATCAAGAAATTTAACTACACCGGGTGATTCGTGAACAAGTTCACGCAAAGTGTTCTTTGATATGCCGTAACGTTGAACCAAAGTGCCGAAACACACACAATCAGCTTCGCAGAAGGCATCAATCATTTCGGTATTGATCTCAATATGATCGTAGGCAACATCGGTAATGATATTAAAATCAGGGTTTCCGCTGCGGTCAATTTTTATTTTTACTGTTCCTGTGGGGAATTCAAAATCAGTTTGGATGTTTTCGTCTGACACTCCCAGATTTCGAAGTGCTTCGCGGGCTTCTTTTCCGGCTTTGTCATTTCCAACTTTACTAAGTAATGTTCCATGGTCGCCAAAAGAATTTATCCGGTAAATAAAATTAGCCGGAGCTCCTCCCAAAACCTTTCCGCCTGGAAGAAGGTCCCACAATAATTCGCCAAAGGCAGCAATTTTTTTTGGCATAATGTAGATTAAAAAACGGCGAAAGATAGGAAAAATTCAAAAATCAAGTGGGCTGAAGACACTTAACTTATAAACCAACAATTAACATCTTTGCCTGTTATTTATGATATATTCAGAAAAGTTAGAAGTATGACTCAACAAATCAGAACTAATCTGTTTTTGATATGAATTATCTGGCGCACCTTTATTTGTCGGGCGATTCGGACGAAATTATACTGGGTAATTTTATCGGTGATTTTGTGAAAGGTAAACAATATCTTAAATATCCGGAAAAGGTCGCTTATGGAATCCGGCTGCATCGCAATATCGATTCTTTTACCGATCAGCATGGTGACGTAAGAGAGTTTGCTGCCCTTCTGAAACCGGGATATGGAAGATATTCAGGAATTGTGGCCGATGTATTTATGGATCATTTTCTGGCTTCCAACTGGCCAACCTATTCCGTTTATACTTTACGCCAGTTTTCAAAACATGCCCATGCTGTTTTCCTTTCCAATTTTGGGTTGTTGCCATTTAAGGTTAAGCAATTCCTTCCATTTCTGATTCAGCATAAAAGGTTTGAATCATATGCCCATCAGGAGAATATGTTTCAGGTACTTGAAATCATGTCGCGACGGACTTCCTTGCCTGCCAATAGCGAATGGGCTATAAGGATGCTCCATCAGGAATACCATCAGTTTGAAGCTTTATTCCGTAGTTTCTTTGCCGAGATGATTGAGTATGTGGAGACTGATTTTGGAGTAAAAATTGCCCGACCATAGAAAGCCTTCTAATCCGAAGGAGTTTAATAGTATTCACCTCCGGTGAAAACCAGAGAAATGGAAAACGTCCGAATTGGAAATAGAACTTGGAACTTCCTGGCCGCGGCAGGCGGGGAAATTTGGAACTTGAAACTACTTAGTAGCTCAACTGTTCGAACCTACTGGCATCGAGCCTGATAAATACAAAAAGAAGAAGCGTGAAAGACCATAATGATGAACCACCATAACTGAAAAAGGGTAGGGGAATTCCAATTACGGGAGCCAGGCCAATGGTCATACCTATATTTACCGCAAAGTGAAAGAAGAGTATGGTTGCCACGCAATAGCCGTAAACCCGGCTAAATTTGGAACGGTTACGTTCAGCCAGGAATATGATTCGCATTAGTAGCCCAAGGAATAACCCTATAACCGCAGTTGTGCCCAGGAAACCCCATTCTTCACCGATGGTACAAAAAATGAAATCTGTACTTTGTTCAGGAACAAAATCAAATTTGGTTTGTGTACCCTGAAGAAAACCTTTGCCAAAAAAACCTCCCGATCCGATAGCTATCTTTGATTGGTTGACGTGATACCCTGCCCCATGTAAATCGGACTGGATGCCCAGCAACTCATTAATCCTGTCGCGCTGATGTTGTTCCATAATGTTATGGAAGACATAATCGACTGATACCGAAAATAAAACGCTGCCCAGGTAAATGCCAATTAAGATCATCAGGCTACGTTTTCGCAAAACCATCGCCCATATAAAGAATACTGCTGAGGTAATTATTGCGGCGGCCAGAATGAAAAATAAAGGATCGATACTACCCTGGAACAAATAATTAATAAGCCATAGAGTTGTGAAAATACCAGTGAATACGCCAGCGCCAATCATAGTTCGCTGAAGTTTTTGCTTCATCAGGTAGTTAATCAGGAAAGCTGCAACAGTTAATATCAGGATGGTAACAAACGAATCGAGTACCATGGTGAAGATGAAAACCAATGCAATCAGGAAACTAAAAAACAGCACGATCCCGTTTAAACCTTCGCGGTACAGAACCAAAAGGAAAACCCCGAATACAATGGCGGAACCGGTATCGTTCTGCATAAAAATCAGGCCTACCGGTACCAGGATAATTCCACCAAGGGCGACTAAGGATTTATAGCTGTGAATTTTGAAATTGTACGAACTAATGTATCTGGCAAGAGCCAGTGAGGTTGCCATTTTCATGAATTCGGAGGGTTGAAGCAAAAAACTTCCGATTTGAATCCATGATTTGGCTCCGTTAATTTCTTTACCGATAAAAGGAACCAATAAAAGAATTGTAATTACGATAATATAAATGGGGAAGGCAAATGAAACAAAGAACTTCGAATCGGTATTGATCATTAACACAGCAATAAAAATCGCGGCTCCAATCCACATCAACTGTTTGCCATATTGCTGTGTCATGTCGAAAATGCTTTTGTGTTCTTCGTTGAAAACCGCGGCATAAATATTTATCCAGCCAATTAACATCATGGCTAGATAGATGCCAATGGTTATCCAATCGACGTTTTCCCAAACGTTGTTTTTCTTTTCCACTTTAAAGTTTCTTTTTTATTTCAACAACATTCATCAAATCGGTCTCGATTAGCCGTTGCTCCAATTCTTTCCGTTTGGGGACAATCGAATCGTTCATGTATTTTTCGATGAGCAGCCCGGCAATCGGGGCGGCATAAGTTGCCCCAAAACCGGCATTTTCGATAAACACAACGATCGCAATTTTTGGATTATCGCGTGGGGCAAATCCAACAAAAGCCGAATGGTCGGCTCCGTGTGGATTCTGAACTGTTCCTGTTTTTCCGCAAATAATGAGGTTATCCAAATGAACAGTTGCACCAAGTGTTCTGGTTTCGTCGACCACTGCCTGCATCCCATCAATCACAGTATTGAAATGTTCCTGATCGATATTCACAACTTTCTTTTCGAATTTAAGCTTGCGGAAAACCCTGTTGGTATCCTGAATGGCTTTCACAATATGAGGTTCAATGTAATAGCCGCGGTTGGCGATCAAAGCGCATAAATTAACCATTTGCAGTGGAGTGGCTTCTATTTCTCCCTGACCAATGGCCAATGAGCGGATAGTCATTGCGTTCCAGTGCCCGGGAGTGTACCATTTATCGTAAAGAGCTACTTCCGGAATATTTCCTTTAACTTCAGAAGATAACTCAGGATTAAGTTTTTGTCCAAATCCAAAACTGGTAATGTAGTCTCTCCAGACCTGATAAGATTCAGCTGTATTCGACTTGCGATTCATGATCTGCCTGAAGGTATTCCAAAAGAATGAGTTACACGATTCCCGAATCCCTTCACGTAGAGCCAATGGGCTGACATGACTATGGGTGCACGAAATTGGCTTTGTCCCTTTGCCTGAACAGGAGAAACGATCGAATGGCGTTATCGCATGTTCCTGAAGGGCAATCAATGCGTTGGCCAATTTAAACGTTGATCCTGGTGGGTATCGGCCGATTACCGCTCTGTTCCACATCGGTTTGTTTAACGAGTCACGGTCGAGAATACTGTAATTGGTACTTCGTTGACGTCCGACCAATAAATTAGGATCGTAAGATGGGGCGCTGACCATGAGAATAATTTCACCAGTAGCAGGTTCAATAGCTACGACTGCACCACGTTTATTAGTCAGCAGCAATTCGGCATATGCTTCGAGGCTAGCATCGAGTCCGGTCATCAGGTTTTGCCCCAGAATGGCGGTGGTATCTTCCAATCCTTCGTTATATTTACCTTTAATCCGGTTATGAACATCGACCATCGATTTGGTTACTCCTTTTATTCCCCGCAATTCTTTCTCATAGGCTTTTTCAAGTCCGCTTACACCAATGTAGTCCCCCGACCGGTAATAACCGTCGTTCTCGATAATTTTCTGATTGACTTCTCCAACAAATCCAAGTACCTGGGCAGCGCTTTTGCTGGGGTATTCACGCAGTGTTCGCGACTGCACAAAAAATCCGGGATATTTGTAGAGTTTTTCCTGAAGCGGAGCATAAATATCAGGCGAAATTTGTCCGGCAACAATGGATGGTTTATAATAAGAGTATTGTTTGGCCTTTTTAATTGCATCTCGCAGATCCAACCGGTCGAGCTGAATAATCCGGCAGAGTTCTGTGGTGTCAAATGCTTTTGCTTCACGAGGAATAATCATCAGGTCGTAAGCAGCCTTGTTGTAGACCATCAATTCATTATTGCGGTCGTATATCAGTCCACGCGCCGGAAACGTTGTGATTTTTCGGAGTACGTTACGGGTAGCAAATTGTTTGTAGGTTTTATTGGTAATCTGAATAGTGAAAAGCCGGAGGATAAATATGGCCCCGATTCCAAGCATGATGCCAGCAATAATAAACTTGCGTTTCGAGAAAGTATCCACCTGTATTTAGTTTTTAAAAATGATGAACTGACTGGCTAAGATAATCACAATCGAGAAGATACTGCTCAGAATCCATCGAAGTAAAGTTTCTAAAATATCTCCAAACGAAAAAGCTTCGGCCAAAAAAAGATACAGGTGGTGTATAACAACAGAAATCACTATATATTTCAGGAAACTGGCAAATCCCAATTGTGTCATGTTGGGCATGTTCCCTTTTTCAATTATCTCGCGTGATGATATGAGCTGAGCGATACCAGGTCTCAGGAACCCAAGCAGAACTGTTGCTCCGGCATGAATTCCAGGTGTATTGCTGAAAATATCTATGGATATACCGAGTAAAAACGAAATCCCAAGAAGGAAATAACCCGGAACAGTAAATGGTAACAGCAGAATAAATAAAATATAGACGTACGGATTGATCAGCCCACTTACCTGGATGTTATTCAGAATAAGCACCTGTACCAATACAAGTACTACAAACATGATGATATATTTACCGAAGTCTTTGATCATTCCTTAACGTTATTTGATTCAAGTTTGATGAGTTCGGCACGTTTCGTATTCTGGACTACCTCAACGTATTTCAGTGTTTTAAAATTGGTTGATAACTGCACCTTGATGTTGTAAAAGTTTGTTCCACTGACTACATCATATTTGGTGATGACTCCAATCATAATTCCATCAGGAAAAATATTGGAAAATCCGCTGGTAACCACGGTATCGCCAACATTGACAATCACATGGAAGGGGATCTCGTTAAGGTCGGCGGTGTTGTAATGCTCACCATCCCAAACCAGTGAACCAAAATAATTGTTGGTTGTAATTTTAGCCGGAATGAGTATCCGTTTGTTTAAAAGCGACAGTCCGGTTGAATAATTTGGTGAGACATTGGTGATTACCCCTACAACCCCCTGATCGTTAATGATACCCATGTCGGGTTTTATTCCTTGTCTGGATCCTTTATTCAGGGTAATGTAGTTAAACTGCTTGTTGACCGAATTGCTGATTACTTTGGCTGAAGTGAAGATATAGGCTGGGGCATCAACAGTGTCGGGGCGGTTTATCGGATAATTTTCCTGATTCCTGATTCTGTTTTGCAATTGTTTTCGCAATGACGCATTTTCGGCTGCAAGACGCGCATTGGTACGTCCCAGGCTGAAATAATCGTCCAGGTTGCTGAACCGTTGATAAACAGATCCTACCAGATTATTGCTCGAATTAAAAAATGTTACCCGCTGGTAATCATTGAAACTGACCATCAAAGTCAGGGAGATGGCTTCGAGGACCAGAAACAGCATTAAAAAATGATTACGCAGCAAGAAACGAAATAAACTTCTCATTAGCCGGAAGGTTTACTCCTTCTTTTCAGTATTATCTGATCAGGAAAGAGAATTTATTTACATTCTTTAGCGCGATACCTGTTCCCCGGGCTACTGCACGTAACGGATCTTCCGCAACATGGAATTGAATATTGATTTTATCAGTAAATCGTTTGGCCAATCCGCGAAGCAACGCGCCACCGCCAGCGAGCCATATTCCACGAGTCACAATGTCTGCATATAATTCAGGAGGTGTTTGCTCCAGTGCACTAAGGATTGCTGTTTCAATTTTATTAATCGATTTTTCCAGGCAATGTGAAATTTCCTGGTACGAAACCGGCACCTCAATTGGGAGGGCAGTCATCTGGTTTGGGCCTTGTATCACATAATCAGGTGGTGGATTGTCGAGTTGTGATAGTGCCGAACCAACGTTGATTTTAATTTCTTCAGCAGTACGCTCACCAATTTTAATGTTGTGCTGATGGCGCATGTACTCCATAATATCGGCAGTAAGGTCGTCACCGGCAATACGTATCGATTTATTGGTAACCAAACCACCCAATGAAATTACTGCAATTTCGGTAGTCCCTCCACCGATATCTACAACCATGTTGCCTTCAGGAGCTTCTACATCAAGTCCAATTCCGATTGCAGCAGCCATAGGTTCATAAATCATATATACATCGCGTCCTCCGGCGTGTTCCGAGGAGTCACGAACTGCACGGATTTCAACTTCGGTTGATCCTGATGGAATACAAACCACCATTCGAAGTGAAGGTGAAAAAAACCTGGATTTGGGATTCATCATTTTAATCATTCCCCTGATCATCTGCTCTGCTGCATTGAAGTCGGCAATTACACCATCGCGCAAAGGACGAATAGTTTTCAGGTTCGCGTGGGTTTTTCCCTGCATCTGGCGCGCTTTTTCGCCAATGGCAACAAGCTTTTCGGTTTTCAGGTCAATAGTAACAATGGATGGCTCATCAACTACAATTTTATCGTTGTGGATAATAATTGTGTTGGCGGTTCCAAGGTCGATTGCTATTTCCTGGGTTAAAAATGAAAATAATCCCATGTTTATATCTGTTTTTTCTTTGTTTACTACTTTAATTAAGAGCCATTCGTTATTTAGAAAACAGTCATTTGTCATTGGGAAACAGTCAAGGGTATAAGTTTCTGAAGACTTTTTCCTAATGACTATTGACTAATGACTCTTTCCTGCTTTAGTGTTTGAAATGTCTGACTCCTGTGAAAACCATTGCAATTCCGAATTCATCGCAGGCCGCAATCACTTCTTCGTCGCGGATACTGCCTCCTGGCTCTACAATGTATTTTATTCCGAATTCGTTGGCAGCTTCAACACTGTCGCGGAATGGGAAGAAAGCGTCTGAGATCAATACCGAATCGCCAATATTTATTCCTTCTTTCAGGTTAAACCGGGGTATAGTTAGCTGACGTAAACTATCGAGCCGGTTGGGTTGCCCCATTCCTGCTCCGGTTAACCAGAACGATCCGTCTTGATTTTGGGTTACCAATGCAATGGCATTGCTTTTCAGATGCTTGCAGGCAGTAATACCAAATTTCGACAGGTTAATTTTTGAACTGTCAAATTGTATCTGTGTCACATTCTTAAATTCTGTTTCCAAACCTTCGTCTTCTCCCTGAATAAGTAATCCGCCACTGATGGACCGGTAAAGTTTCTCACCAGTAATTTCTGGTTTTACAGGAATTTCCAAAACTCGCAGATTCTTCTTTTTACCTAAAACGGATAAAGCTTCAGAAGTGTATCCGGTTGCGATAATAATTTCAACAAAACGTTTGTCGAACCATTCGGCGATGGTCTGGTCCACTTCCCCGGTAAAGCAAATAATGCCTCCAAAAGCGCTAACCGGATCGCCGGCCCACGCCAGTTCGAGCGATTTCATAATGTTGTTGGTAACTGCCAGCCCGCAAGGATTGAGGTGTTTAACCACCGAAACAGCTACTTTATTTTCGATATGAGTAACCGAATGAAAAGCATCGCTGGCTGATTTCCATGCTGCATCAGCATCGAGCATGTTGTTGTACGAAAGGGCTTTACCTTGCAAAACTTTGGCGTTCGACAGGGTAATGTTGGAATTGCTATTGTTGAATTTGAAAAAAGAAGCTGATTGATGCGGGTTTTCGCCATAACGCAGAACCTGCCCATCGTTTACACTGATTCGTGCTTCTCCTGATTTATCCTGGTTAAAATAATTGAAAATGGCGCTGTCGTAATGCGATGAGGTAGCAAAGGCCAGACGGGCAAATTCTTTGCGGTCTTCCAGCGAAGTAGCTCCTTCTTTTTCAATCATTAAATCGAGTAAAGTCTGATACTGATTTCGTGAAGAAACGATAACTACGTCGTTGAAATTTTTGGCTGCTGCACGAATCAGCGAAATTCCGCCGATATCTATTTTTTCGATAATATCTTCTTCTGATGCTCCTGAGGCGACAGTTTCTTCAAAGGGATAGAGGTCGACAATAACCAGATCGATTTCAGGAATTTCGAATTTGGCGATTTGCTGCTGATCACCTGTATTGTCACGGCGGTTGAGAATGCCGCCAAAAACTTTAGGATGAAGCGTTTTTACTCGTCCTCCCAAAATAGAAGGATAACTTGTGAGTTCTTCAACCGGAATAACCGGAGTTCCAAGTTCTTCAATGAACGATTGAGTTCCACCGGTTGAATAGATTGTAACGTTTAACTGATCTAATTTTTTTACGATCTGATCTAACTTATCTTTGTGATATACTGAAATTAAGGCCGATTTTATTTTTTTTATATCCTTCATTTATGCTCCAATTGTAATTTGGGCTCAAATATAATAAAACACCTTGATTTCTTTTCCTGCGTATCAGACTAATTAAGCTAATTGTAACATTGAGAATCAGAATTTATTTTAGCGTTTTTTGAAAATTCTGTAATCATTTCAAAATTTCGTAACTAATTTTTCAGGTTCAGGATTGTTATTTACTTACTTTCAAAACAAAGGATATGCTAGTAACCAGATTAATATTGGAGAGTTTCTCGTTTGCTTTTGGTTCTCTGCGTGGGAATAAACTGAGGACGTTTCTTTCTCTGCTTGGTATAACCATTGGTATCTTTGCCATTATCTCGGTTTTTACTGTAATTGATTCATTGGAGAATTATATCCGAAACAGCCTTAACTCATTGGGAAGCAATATGGTGTATATTCAGAAATGGCCTTGGGCCCCACCTGAAGGTGAATCGGAATATCCCTGGTGGAAATACATGAACCGCCCGGTTCCAAATATGGAAGATACTGAAGAATTGATGCGACGGTCGAAAAATATTGAAGATGCGGTTTATTTTTTTGGGTTCAACCGAACGGTACAGTTCGAAAACAGTAAATCTGAAAATACTGAAGTTTTGGCCACTACCCATGATTTAATTGATACCTGGAGTCTTGAAATTGAAAGAGGACGATATTTTACAGAGTCCGAGTCGAATTCAGGAGTTGCTTTGGCGATATTGGGAAGTGAACTCGCTCAAAAACTTTTTGACCAGGTTGATCCAATTGGGAAAATGATAAAAATGCAGGGGCACCGGTTTCAGGTAATTGGTATTTACACTAAAAAAGGTACCGATATGTTTGGAACCAGTATGGACAAACGGGTTCATATTCCGGTGGTTTATGCGATGAATATGGTGGATGTACGCGACCGCGATCAGGGACAAACGATCAATATTAAAGCTAAAGCGGATGCTGACCGTGATGAATTTGTTGCCGAACTGGAAGGAATTATGCGTTCGCTGCACCGGTTGAAACCGATGGAAGAGAACGATTTTGCCATCAACGAGGTTAGCCTGATTTCTACAAGGTTCGATGCGTTTTTTAAGGTGTTTAATTTTGCCGGATGGATCATTGGGGGTTTCAGTATTTTAGTTGGCGGTTTCGGAATTGCCAATATCATGTTTGTTTCTGTAAAGGAACGAACCAAGATTATCGGGATACAAAAAGCCATTGGTGCCAAGAAATATTTCATCCTTCTTCAGTTCATTTTTGAGGCGGTAGTACTATCATTACTTGGTGGAATCATTGGTCTGATGCTCATCTTTATCGGAACCCTAATCTTCAGCTATGTGGCTGATATGTCTATCGCGCTTACAATGGCAAATATCATTTTAGGACTGACCATTTCCGGTGTAATTGGTGTATTGGCCGGTTTCATTCCCGCACTTTCTGCTTCCCGGCTTGATCCGGTAAATGCTATGAATAGCGTTTAGAAATAGTTTCAGGTTTCAAATTCCAAGTTCTTGAAACTTTGAATTTGGAACTTGGAACTAATTGCCCATCTTTGTGGCGCAGACCGCTCTATCGCCCCGAGTTCTCGGGGAGGAAAGTCCGGGCAACACAGGGCATCGTACTTCTTAATTGGAAGGCGGGTGAAAGTTTGCAGTAAGGTAACAGAAAATAACCACCCGGTTTTGATGCGTCTTAACCGGGAACGGGTGAAAAGGTGAGGCAAAAGCTCACCGGCGGCGGTGGCAACATCGTTGGCCGTACCTCTTACGAGTTGCAAAGCCAAATATATCATGATTTTTCGGTACGCCGGAATACAGAACGGCCCGTTTTGATTCTTCGGAAGTCGTGAGGGGTAGGCTGCTAGATCGGTTCAGTGATGAGCCGGCCAGATAAATGATAGAGGTCCGCCAGCTGGCGGATACAGAACCCGGCTTACAGGTTTGCGTTTTTATAAAAAAATAAGGCGATCGTTTGAGGATGATCGCCTTATTTCTTGGATAAAGGTTTTGGGTGTATTGTCCTTCAAATAGCTTGCTTATTGCTTGTTTAAGTTGAACAGATATTTGAATGATAAGCCCAGACTTTGATTATTCATTCTTTCCTGTTGTCGGTATTCCCACATCAGATTTGCTAATCCATACTGGAATTCTGCATTGACTATGAATGAATTGTATTCGACGCCAAACCTCACAATCGGACCGTAATCAAGCCTTTTTATCTGCGAATATCCCAAATTATCCACTATACTTTCATTAATATCACTTCCAATCCCATTGGATTTTGACCATCGAATTTTATCCGAATAATTAATACTTGCAGAGGCTGATTCGATATCCATATTTATGTCGCCATCTATGCCATACGAGATATATGGACCAATCCCAAAAAGCACGTTCATTTTTTCATATTTTACTTTAAATTCTGTTAGCACAGGAACTTCAATATAATATAATGAAACATTAATGTCAGACACATTATTAATCAGTCTGTTCTTATCTAAAATCGTTTGACTGGTTGGTTGTGAAAATCCTTTTTTTGCGAATAGAAAATCGGTTGTGAGAGAGACGTTTTTTCCGACTTTATATTTTGAGGCCAGTCCAAAATGATAACCTGGAATACCCTGAATTCCAAAATCATCCTGATATTCACGGTGAATGTTCATTTTTGAATAATCGATTCCACCGGTGAACCCGATTTTTAACTGGGCATTTGAAGTTAAAAATCCCAAAATGACAAAGGCTAATAAAATAATTGATTGTTTCATTTAATTGTTGTTTATGGTTTAACATAGAAACGGATAAATCTTTTATTTAGTATAAGATTTTCAAATTTCGGGAGAAATGATTTTGCCCAAGCTCCGTGGCTTTCGGCTCGGTGTATTTTTATAAAAAGTAAAGGCGATCGTTTGAGGATGATCGCCTTATTTGTTTTTTACTTCAGTTTTTCTTTACTAACTTTTTCTGGTGGCAGTTTGAAATTGATTTGCATTGTGAAAGCCACATCAACTGCTTCACCATTTTGTTTGCCGGGATTCCATTTAGGCATCGACTCGACAATTCGTTTTGCTTCCTTGTCAAGCGATGGAGCAACTCCACGGGAAACTTTGGCATTGATGACACTGCCGTCCTTTGCAACTACAAAATTGATGTAAACTTGACCTTCAATGCCATTTTCAAGCGCAATTTCCGGATATTTCATGGAGGAATAAACGAATGTTTGCAAAGCATCAACACCCCCCGAGAATTTAGGCATTTCCTCAACTATTGTGAATACTCCAGTTTTTGGTTTCATCTTAATTTCGACTACTCCGTTTTTACCTTTATCTCCGTATTTGCTGGTCGCTGATTCGTCTTTTAAAACTGCCATCGATTCAATGGTTTCCGGATCAATCTTATCCAAGTTCTGGTTTTCAGCAATTACCCCATCAATTACAACCAATGGTTTGGGACCAGTTATTGAGGTTCCGGTACTTCTGATTTGAACTCCCGAATTTGACTGATTCGCTTTTTGATCGTTAGCATAGCCAGTTACTTTTACTTCAACCTGCTCATTTTTCATGGCAGTTTCGCCCTTTTTCATGGTAATCAGGATCACACCATTTTTACCCTTCTCTCCATATAACCTGGTCGCTGATTCATCCTTCAATACTGAAATCGATTCAATGTTTTCAGGAGGAATATTATCGGTATTCTGGTTTTGGGCAACAACGCCATCGATGATTATCAGAGGTTTACTTTCAGTGTTATCCGAATCACCAAATTTTAATGGAGCGTTCGTCTGGACTTTCATCGTTTCGGATTTTGAGCTTAGTGCCTTTTCATCAAGGTTAATTTGAACTGCCTTCGTTTTCATCGAAATCGTCATTTCTTTACCGAAATCGGGTTTCATCTTCATCGTTTCAAAGCCGACATAAGAGATCACAATGGGTGAATCATCGGTTACTTTCAGCATGAAATTGCCGTCATTGTCGGTTATTGTTCCGATAGTTTTGCCTGAAATAATAATGGTAGCGCTTTTCAGCGGTTTCCCATTTTCATCGGCAACCTTTCCTTTGATCGTTTTTGTGTCTTGAGGTACATTAACTTCTGCTTTTCCAGTGTTACCTTCAGTCTGTGCAAATTTATATTCCGGTGCGGCAAAAGCGTAGAAAACGCCCGCTATAAGCGGTAAAACCATCAAAAGCTTTAGTTTCCGGACAGGTGAACTTATGGTCTGTTTCATCATGGTAAATCTTTTTTTGTTGAGTGAATAATTGAATGAATTGGCCAGTGAAATCACTGGTCCGCCGAACATCTGGTTCAGCAACGCCGCACGGTAAACAGCCGGATTAGAACTGCGCTTCAGCGCACGTTCGTCAGCCAGGTATTCGTGGTTTTGCCTGATCAGATGGCCATACAGCCAAATGGCAGGATTGAACCATTGTACCGTACGAAGGATTTCGAACAGCAGTAAATCAATCCAGTGCTGTTGCCTGATGTGTTCCAGTTCGTGGTTCACAATTTCGTTCGTTTCAGTGTCAGAGATTGAAGGATTGACAAATACGAATGAAAAAAATGAAAACGAAGCGGGATATACATCGGTGCGGATCAATTTTGCTGAACGATAGGGTTGTGTTTCTGATTTTCGAATAATCCTGAAAACGGGAAGTGTTTGCCTGATAATCCGAAAGAGCAGATAGCCGATTCCAGAAAGATAGAAAAGCAACAGCAGGTTTGTTGTAGTAAACGACTCACCATCAGAAACTATTCCATGTACTTGCGGATCAGAAACTTCAATGCTAGGAACAACAGGCAACACAACCATGTAGTGCCAGGTGAAAAGCGGAAAAATTAAAGAAACTAAAATGCCGAAAACGAGATAAATCCGGTTTAGTGAGAAAAACCTTTCGTTACGGAGGAACAACATATAAACCAACGCAAAACCTGTCAGCCAAACCGACGATTTAAACAAATAGAGTGCAAATGTTTCCATGGTTTTCGGTTTTAGTCTTTCGACAGTTCTTGTTTGGTTTCTTCCAATAATTGTTCCAAATCCTGAATACTCAGGTCTTTTTCGCGGGCAAAAAATGAAGCCATGGCCGGAAACGAATTGTTGAAGTAACTTTTCATTAATCCGAAAAGTTGTGACTTTGAATATTCGTTTTTCGATACCAAAGGATAATAAACATGAACGTTTCCGTAGGTTTTATGTGACACAAATTCCTTCTTTTCAAGAATACGCAGTACAGTAGAAACCGTGTTGCGCACGGGTTTTGGATCGTCGAACCGGTCGCGGATGTCTTTCACTAGTCCTTCGCCCATGTCCCACAAATGTTGCATTACCTGTTCTTCGGCTTTTGTCAGTTGCATAGTTGTAATTTTTAAATTGTCAATCCTTCACGACAAATATATGACTATAAAATTAGTCATGCAAATATTTTCAGATAAAAATGACTAAAAATATAGTCATGCATAAAAAAGAGAAAAAAGTCATTGGTCATTAGGAAAAGAAATGGAAAATAGGAGAGTGGAAACTATGACTGAACACTGTTATTCATTTGCCTTTTCGCCAGTGGTGCATCGGATTTACCTGCGAGTACAATCCTTTATTGACAAACTTAACATCGGCAATGGAATAAAAGGCATTTGGACTGTAAGTCCTGATAATTTCAATAACGTGAGGCAGATCGGTACGTTTAACGATGGAATAGATGATAGAAACTTCTTCAATTGCTCCGTGCGCCTCCTGATGGGTAATTCCGTAGCCGTCCGTCCTTAATTTTTCAATCAGTTTATGCGCTTCAACGCGGGTAATAATCTGAAGTTGAACAATTCCAACAGCCAATTTTTCTTCGATAAGCATTCCGATGTAATTTCCGGTGGCAAAACCGGCACCATATGCAACATAGCAAACCCAGTTGTCGAGGTTTTGGATAATCTTACTGATGGCCAGTAACCAAATCAGGACTTCAAAAAAACCAAGGATAGGCGCAATTTTTTTCTGTCCTTTGGCGACCATTACAATCCGAACAGTGCCAATGGTCACATCGCTGATGCGGGCAAGGAAGATCAGGAGGGGGAGAACCCCAAAAGTAAACAGGTCACTGTGATAGAAGTCCATTGGCTATAGCTTTTTTGTAAAAGTAAGAACTTCCGTGTTATGGTGAAAGTATTTAAGTCGGTTGTTGGCGACCAGCGGCTCGTTGTCGACAAAAATACATCACAATTGAAATTCGCCTAAAATTCCGAAGTAAAATGGAATCGGATATCTTTAAATTCGCTTTGAGCCATGTCGAGAATGAACGACGAATCGGCCATAAAAACATCACGACCACGTTTGTCGGTCGCCATTTTCTGATGTTTCCGGTTTTTGAATTCAATCAGGGCCTTCGGATTATCGCTCTGAATCCAGCAGGCTTTATACATGCTCATGGGTTCAAACCGGCATTTGGCATTGTATTCGTGTTCCAGACGGTATTGAATCACTTCAAACTGAAGCTGGCCAACTGTTCCGATGATTTTTCGTCCGTTGAACTGGCTGGTGAATAATTGGGCAACGCCTTCGTCCATCAATTGGTCAATTCCTTTATTTAACTGCTTGGTTTTCATTGGGTCGGCATTCTCAACGAATTTAAACAATTCAGGAGAAAAGCTTGGCAGTCCTTTGAAGTGGATTTCTTCACCTTCGCTTATAGTGTCGCCTATAATAAATGATCCGTTATCAGGAAAGCCAACGATATCGCCGGGATATGCATCTTCTATAATTTCTTTTTGTGATGCCATAAATGCCGTGGGGCTTGAAATACGGAAGGTTTTTCCGGTACGAACCTGTTTATACATGCTGTTCCTTTCAAACTTTCCGGAACAAACTTTTACGAATGCAATACGGCTGCGGTGATTGGGATCGATATTGGCATGGATTTTAAAAACGAAGCCACTGAATTTATCGTCTTCGGGATTGACCAGCCGTTCTTCGGTTTGCACCGAACGTGGCCAGGGAGCAATTTTAACGAATGCATCCAGCAATTCCTGAACACCGAAATTGTACAGTGCACTTCCGAAGAAAACGGGAGCCAAATCACCTGCTAAATATTCGTCATGATCGAATGGCGGATAAACGCCGTAAACCAGATCCAAATCTTCGCGTAGTTTATGTGCATCTTTGCCAATGTGTTTTTCGAGTTCCGGGCTGTTCAGGTCGTTAAACGCGATACCAGGCTCGATATCCTGAACACTGGCTTTGAAGAGGTTCAGACTTTTGTTGTAAATGTTGTAAACACCTTTAAAATCAGGTCCGTTGTTGATTGGCCAACTCAGCGGGTTGATGCGTATTTGCAGTTGACGCTCAATGTCGTCGAGTAATTCGAAGGTATCCTGTGTAGGTCGATCGAGTTTGTTGATAAATACAATCACCGGGGTTTTTCGCATCCGGCACACATTCATCAGCTTCTCAGTTTGTGGCTCTACTCCTTTGGCGGCGTCAATTACAATTATTACACTATCAACAGCGGTAAGCACGCGAAAAGTATCTTCCTGAAAATCCTGGTGACCCGGAGTATCCAAAATATTCACCTTGTAACCATCGTATTCGAAACCCATGACAGATGTGGCCACCGAAATGCCGCGCTGACGTTCGATTTCCATAAAGTCGGAAGTAGCTGCTTTTTTGATTTTATTGCTTTTTACTGCACCGGCTACGCGGATTGCACCTCCAAACAAAAGCAGTTTCTCGGTCAGGGTTGTTTTGCCCGCATCAGGATGGCTCACAATGGCAAAGGTTCTTCTACGGCGTATTTCTGTCTGATTACTCATCGAATCCAATTTTTTTTGAAGCTGCAAAAGTAGGACTTTAAATGATACGAATTGAAGGATGAAAGAACAGAATTAGAAGTAATGATGGATGAAAATGGTTGTGAATGTTATAATTGTTGTCTTTGTTGTATTGTTTATAGTTGTTAAATGGGGCTTTGATAGGGATAATACAACCCTAAGATTTCGGAACAGTGTAATTTTTACAACCTAATAACAATGACAACAAACTTAAAGGAAGATTCACTTTTTCTTTTGAGATTTGATTGATGTTGCAATAGCCTTCGAAATCGCTTCCCAGTATTTCAAATGAAATGCACGATCTTCAGGAGATAGGATTTCGTAATATGATTTTGGAGTATCACTGGGTGTAAACTTTAGTTTTTTGCCTTCTTTGTACAATGCCGGAACTTCAGGATGAAACTGAACAGCAAAAACATTGGGATAAATGCGGTGATGAATACCTTCAATGACGTCTCCATCCATCGACGTGGCAGTAACGATCAGGTCTTTTCCCAATTCTTCAATCGATTGGTGGTGACTGCTTAATACCAGAGGTTTTAAATCTTTGTTTGCTTTTACGGTTTTCAGGAAGAACGGATGAGCAGTATATTGAATATGATGAAAATTAATACCCATTAACGATGTGTCTTTTGTAATTTCCTGCCAGTAATTGCGGTGTAACTGGTCTTTATTTAGCTTCAGGTTTTCCTCTGCATTCTTTTTCTGATAGGTTTGCGCCGGAATATCCTGAGTAAGTGTTCCTCCGGTTGCAACATTCATGCTTTGAAGTCCGAGGCAAAATCCGGTTACAAAATATCCGGGTTTTTCAGTCATGAAGGGAAAAAAAGCATTGTTTTGTTTGCCTCCCAGCAAATGAAACAACAAACTGAGTTCAAATGAATGTCGGTTAGGATCGGTTACTTCAGAATACAGATTTTTTTGTCCATAGATTTCGGGCTGAATATCGGGACCTCCAAAAAAGAAAATACCAGCCGAATGATCAAACAATTTCCGGAACATCTTGGTCCATCCATTCTCGGCATAAATTTGAGCAGCGCTTTCTTCTCCTTCAATTTTTTGCAGATGGAACCTGCCCATTTCGGATTTTTTTAGCAGGGCAACAGATTTATTGTAGTCGTAACTTTCAGCAGCAGAATATACACCGATAAACTCGGCATCGGAGAGCTTCAGGATGTTATTTTTAAGAAGAAACTGAATGGTTTCGAGGTTTAGAACGGTAGGATGTGCAAGTAATATATAGGTTTTGTTTGGCTTGAAATCAGTTTCAATAAAATTCTGTGCAAAACCAGAAGCCAATGAAAATGCCAGAACCAAAGTAAATGTGAACTTTACGAATAATTTCTTCATGATAGCCTTATTTTCTGTACTATGATAATTTTCTTGTGAATTTAACGTTTTTCAACCGAACAACGAAAAAAGTGGTGATCTTTGTTTTATTTGTTATTTTTAAAACTTCGTAATACAGACAAAAAAACCGAATATGTCGTTTAAATTATTTTTTGCAAGTACCTTCGGATTGATTAAATCAACCGCGAAAATTGAAGCTTCACATGACGCCTTGCTTACTGATTTCCGCATGTATAAAGAGTTTGAAAATTCCAGTGAACTTAAGGAGTACCTTGAACTTGAAACGGTTGTAAATTCAGCTTCTTTCAAGCAAAAGAAAAAGGAACTTCAGGGTTTAAGTCTAAAGGGCAGCAAAGAAGAAACTCAGTTGATTGAACTTAAAAAGCTGGGTAAAAACAGTCGTCTTCATAAATATTACAATACGCTTAAATCGGATGAATTAAAAAGATTTGAAAAAATCTCTGTTTCGGAAACGATGGCAAAATACAAGGAACTGAAAACTGCTGTAGAACGACATTCCTTAGCGGCCTTGAAGAAGATGGATAAACAGTCGAAAGAATATAATTTATATGTAGAATTTACGAAATTACACGATTCCACTGATTTGACATTTTTTAGGGATTTCAGAAAATCATCGAACTACCGGAATTACGAACTAATGCTGGAGTCTACTGAACGAAAACGATTTGAGGAACTTCAAAAGATTACCACAACTGACGAATTTAAAGCAAAGGTTGCCTACCTTGAAGACAAACAAAAATGGGAGAAGACCGAAGATGCAGCTAAAGAAGTGCGTTTTTCCGAGATGAAAAAACTGCCACAGGTGATTAATTACCTCAAATATAAAAACTCTGACGCATTTGATTTTTTCAAAAAATGGGATTTGGTTTTCGAAGATCGTTTTGAATCAGGAAAGTTGGATACTCAAAAATGGATGACCCGATCACACTGGGCCAACGAAACTTTGGGCCAGAATTTTTCGCAACCCGGCGATTTACATGCGTATACCGATGGGAAAAATGTGTCAGTTAATGGAAAACTACTGAAAATTGAGGTTCGGAAAGAAAAGACTACCGGAATGCAATGGCAGATTCCGTTTGGATTTGTTGAAAAGGAATTCGATTATTCTTCAGGAATTATTTCAACTGCAGGCGGGGAATGGTGGAATCATGGAATACTGGAAGCCAAAGTGAAATATTCTCCTTCCAACCATTTTGTTGATGCCATTTATTTGCTGGGAAAGGAGAGTTCTCCTCAAATTAATCTGGTTGAAATGGGAGTAAAAAACCGGCTTGGAACATTAACCAAAAAAGAAAGTGGAATTCACTGTGAATGTGAAAGCATTTCGGGATTGAAATCAGGTGAATTCTATATTTTCAGGCTTGAATGGTCGTCTGGCTCCCTGAAATGGAAAATCAACGAAAAGGAAATTTTAGCAATCGATCTTCCAATACCTTCGCATACCATGCACCTGAATGCTGCATCTATTGTGGTTACTGAACCAACCGAAGGCTTGCCCCATCGCTTCGAAATAGACTGGATTCGGTTTTACCAACAGGCTAAAGCATAGGAAAAAGTCATTAGGAAAGAGGGAAAAAGGAATCAGAAATCAACATTCATGAATTGGACTGACGGATTTTTAGGAGCAATTACAGTTTGTGACCGTGACGGTATGGTAGTATATATGAACGACCTGTCGAAAAAAGAGTTTACCAAGTCAGGTGATACCGATTTAATGGGCAAAAGCCTGATTGATTGCCATCCCGAACCCGCCCGGACTTTCCTTATGAAAATGTTGGCAGAGCCTATTGCGAATTCCTATACCATAGAAAAAAGGGGAATCCGCAAAATGATCCACCAGACACCCTGGATGGAAGATGGAGAATTTAAAGGTGTAGTGGAGATTTCGTTCGAAATACCCATGGAAATGCCCCACCACAAAAGAAGCTGATTGGATTCTTCTGATTTGGAGAATTATAATTGAGACTGTAAAATGAACTCTGTCTAAAGCAAAAATTAATTATAATTGAACTTTAGACAACGAGTATGGAATCAGAAGAATTTAAGTCGATGCGTGACAAAGCTCTTCAACAGTTGATGAACGGTCAA